>Ga0265293_10003010_pt1 | contig 32274 bp, 20 predicted proteins | sample Munlanlewell138R_FD_192505 | JGI IMG/M metagenome (GOLD analysis project Ga0265293, IMG submission 192505) | Leachate microbial communities from a municipal landfill in Southern Ontario, Canada - Leachate well 138R | ecosystem: Engineered > Solid waste > Landfill > Unclassified | place: Canada... | reverse complement strand
ACGTGTTCTTTTGTCCTTTAACTTCCTTGAAAATTCATTAAATAGCTCGCTATTCGCAGAATTTTCAAGTCGTTAACGAATAAAATAGCTTCGTTTCAAACAGTCAACTTATTTCATTACAAACCCTTAGCTAAATACAAAACGCATTTATCTGTTTATCCATGTTATTTTGATCTTCAATTCAAAAACACTTCTGCCCTTTTGAAGCTTCGAATTAACTAAAATTCTTATACACAGAACATTACACACATTAAATTATTTTAGGTCGCTACCTTAATTCTTTTTTCTAGTTTTTAACACAAAAAGATAGTCAGGGAACTACATAACTATTTATCCAGATAAAACCCTTTGGTAAGACGTTTAAATTCTTCAGAATAATGGTGACGACCGGTCTCAATAACCAGCTTGTTCTCTTTGCAAGCGATGTTTGTTTGAGATTTTACAAACTCAATAAGAATTCTTTTAGCCGGTTTGTGTGGCAAAGGGAAAACATGCGTAATTCGACTCGGATATAGATTTGCTCTTGCTGCATCATCAATCACCTTTTGTTTCAAATCGGAAGGAAGAATCAATGCTATACGCCCTTTTTTGCTCAGCAGAGAATCGCCGGTAGCAAAAATATCCTTATATGATAAGGTATTGTCATGTCGTGCATAGTTGCGAGAAATGTCAGGCGATTTGAGCGCGTTTTGAAAATAAGGAGGATTTGATACAATTAAGTCAAATCTCTTTTTTGTACTGTTCAAAAAATCTTGAAAAGATATCTGTTGTACATTAATCTGATTTGCAAACAAGGATTGAGCAATATTCTGCTTTGCTTGAATGGAGCAATCTTCATCTATATCGATGGCAACAATATCTGCATTTGGGCTCCGCTGTGCCAGCATCAATGAGATTAGCCCCGTTCCGGTGCCAACATCTAATATATTTTTGCAAGCTGAAACATCACTCCATGCTCCCAAAAGCACACCATCGGTACCTACTTTCATAGCACACTGGTCTTGATAAACAGTGAATTGCTTGAATTGGAAAAAGAAATTAGCCATAATTGATGATAGAGTAATAGTTTGGCACGGAATTTGGATTATTATAGAGTTGACAGCAAATAATTTGATAAAGAAAAAGTGCACTGTTTAAACAAACAGAGCACCATTTCCGTTCAAAAGATGCATTAACTCAACCACAAACGCAAATATAGTTGTGTTAGTTGCCAATAACAAATTTCACGATTGAATAAAAAAATATGTCTCAAAGAAAACTACATAGACTTACATTAGAGGAAAACGATCCGAACGTAATATCGTTTATTGCGGGAGATTTTATGGAAGGAAACCTTGATATTGATCAGGGTTTACTCCCTGAGGAGTTACCAATCTTACCTTTGAGAAATACTGTTGTATTTCCCGGTTCGAGTTTGCCCATATCTGTTGGGAGAGAAAAATCGATAAAACTGGTTAAGTCCATAGGCAAAAAAATAAAATACATTGGGATGGTCTGTCAAAAAGACATAGACATAGAAGATCCTGAATCAAAAGATCTTTACAATACCGGTGTTATTGCAGAAGTTTTGAGAGTTATTGAACTCTCGGAAAACAATTTCAGCATAATCGTTCAAGCCAAGAAGAGATTTATATGGACTGAAATGACTCAAAGCGAGCCTTTCTTTAAAGCACACTATGAAATTAAAGAGAGCACTCCGGCAAAGAAAAATGATAAAGAATACGAAGCAATTTTAGGATCGATTCGCGATAGTATGACTCAAATGCTCAATTTATTGGGCGAACCGCCCAAAGAATTGATTCATACGCTTAACAGTGAGTCGTTTTCCGAAATGCTCGTTAGCTATAGTGCTACTAATTTGCCAATTGATAGCAAAGAAAAACAAGAGTTGCTGGAAATTGATGAGGACAAAAAACGTGCTTTCCAGTTGTTGACAATTATGAATAGAGAAACGCAAATTCTGGAGCTGAAAATGAATATCCAGATGAAAACGCGTGAAGACCTCAATCAACAACAAAAGGAGTATTACTTGCAGCAACAAATCCGGACAATTCAGGAAGAATTGGGAGGCGGCAATACGCAACAAATCGAAATTGATGAATTCCGAAAAAAAGCAAAGAAAAAGAAATGGAGCAACGATGTTGCAAAAACATTTGAAAAAGAAATAAGCAAATTAGAACGTTTAAATCCACAATCGCCGGACTATTCAGTTCAGTATGGTTATTTAGAAACTATTTTGGAACTGCCTTGGAATGAATATACCGATGATAATTTCAACTTAAAAAATGCACAAAAAGTCTTAGATCGCGATCACTTTGGTATGGAAAAGGTGAAAGAGCGAATTATTGAGCATTTGGCTGTCTTAAAACTCAAAGGTGATTTGAAAGCTCCTATTATTTGCCTTCATGGACCTCCCGGAGTGGGCAAAACATCATTGGGAAAATCCATTGCAGAAGCATTGAATCGAAAATATATCCGCATTTCGTTGGGTGGATTGCACGATGAAGCTGAAATTAGAGGACATCGACGCACCTATATTGGAGCGCTGCCGGGTAAAATTATACAAAACATTCAAAAAGGAGGATCATCAAATCCGGTATTCGTTTTGGATGAGATAGATAAAATTGGCAGCGATTTTAAAGGTGATCCTTCATCGGCCTTATTAGAGGTTCTGGATCCCGAACAAAACGACTCTTTTTTAGATAACTATCTCTCTATTACTTACGATTTATCGAAAGTTCTTTTTATTGCCACAGGCAATAATTTAAATACCATTTCTCGGCCATTGCTTGACAGAATGGAGTTGATAGATGTTGGCGGATATATAATGGAGGAAAAAATAGAAATAGCCAGTCGTCATCTGCTTCCAAAAGAATTAGATAATCATGGGATAAAGAAAAAAGAATTTACAATATCCAAAGATGCAATGGCGAAAATAATTGAAAGTTACACCCGTGAATCGGGCGTACGCGAATTGAACAAAAAGATTGCGAAGATTCTTCGTAAAGTGGCACGCAAAATTGCAAGTAATGAAGAATATCCGCAATCGCTACAAGTTAGCGATTTACAAGAATACCTGGGTGTTGAAGAATACAACAAAGACAGGTATCAAGGCAACGAGTATGCAGGAGTTGTAACCGGCTTAGCATGGACTTCTGTTGGAGGCGAAATTTTATTGGTTGAGACATCGCTCAGTCGCGGCAAACAAGCAAAGCTAACTCTGACAGGTAACTTAGGCGATGTGATGAAAGAATCGGCCATGCTGGCAAAAGAATACCTGCAATCACATGCAGAAGAATTGGATATCGATCCGGATGTTTTTCAACATTGGAATATTCACCTGCATGTTCCGGAAGGAGCAATCCCCAAAGATGGTCCATCAGCCGGAATTACAATGATTACGTCGATGGCATCGGCATTTACACAACGTAAGGTGAAGAGCAACGTGGCTATGACAGGCGAAATTACTTTGCGTGGAAAAGTGCTTCCAGTGGGAGGAATTCGCGAAAAGATCCTTGCCGCAAAACGTGCAGGAGTAAAGGAGATAATCCTTTGTTCAGAAAATGAAAAAGATATAAACGAAATTAAACCTGCTTATCTGAAAGGTTTGAAATTTCATTATGTGGATGACATCAAAGAAGTGTTGGAAATTGCTTTATTGAAGCAAAAGGTGAAAAACCCCAGAAAGTTTACTGTTCCAAAAGAGAAAAAGGAATAATCAGTTTCGGTTGTATCAAACAAAACAGAAATTGGTGAAAGGTGTTTACTAATTGAAGCGTTTCTAACACATAAATATAAATCAATCTAACATCCTTTTTACAAAATCGTAAAATATAGCTCTACTCGAAATTATACCAAACTGAGTAAAGCTGTTGATATAAAGAAAGTTGTTTATTTTTATTGTTAAAAACAATTGACAACTAACCCCTTCCCGCTATCTCATCGGGACAAACGAGGGGCAGGGAAAACAAAAAAAAGAGGAATCTTCTAATGAGATTCCTCTTTTTTTTGATTTATAATATATAAATGAGATCTTTATTCTGAGTAGTGTCTAAAATCTTTTAGCATTTCCTGCAATCTTTTTCTTGCAAAAAAGATTCTGCTCTTTACAGTTCCGATTGGCAAGCCCAAATGTTGAGCAATTTCTTCGTATTTGTAACCGGCTACGTGCATAGAAAACGGTACTTTATACTCATCGGTGAAACTATTAATAGCTTTATTTATTTCTTTAATGGTATAAGCTCCATCGGGTGTATCGAAGCCTGAATCTTGTGGAAGATTGAGGTGATATAAGTTTTCTGTTCTATCAATAATCGTTTGACTTCTAACAATCTTACGATAATTATTAACAAAGATGTTATGCATAATTGTAAATACCCAACCCTTAAAATTTACATTTTCGTAATATTTCTCTTTATTATCTAATACTCTTAGGGTAGTTTCTTGCAATAAATCTTTAGCGGCTTCTCTGTCTGCGGTAAGCGTCAATGCAAAATTAAGCATGTTGTCTTGTAATCCGAGAAGATTAGTTTCAAATAAATTGTCTTTATCCATAATTGTTCTTTTTATAAGAAGTGAATGATTGTGTACTGTTTTTTTCACTTAACTATGAACAAAGATAACAAAATTATAATGGAACTATAATGTAAAATGGGATTTTCTTTGGTTAATAAATGTTATCTATATAGGTGTAACCGATAACTCTTTGTATTTCAGTGAATATAACAAAACAGTGCCCCCAATTTAGTTAATTATTCCACTATTGATATCATCTATACGATATAGATAGAACAACATAACTCCATAATTATTAATACTTAATTGGTGTTTTTGATACATCCTTTTTTTTAAATTAGATAATTCAGATAATCCAATTTAAGCATCGTTTTAAAGTTTTTGACAGACATCGATTTAACATAATCAGGAAGCTGGCATATTTTTTGCATCTCTAATTAAAACAATCATTTAATTTTTAAAAGTATGACACAAAAAGGAAAAATTGGAGTTACAACGGATAACATATTCCCCATTATCAAAAAGTTTCTTTATAGCGATCACGAGATATTTTTGCGCGAGTTAGTCTCAAATGCTGTTGATGCTACTCAAAAATTGAAAACAGTTTCATCTGTAGGGGATTTTAAAGGTGAAATGGGCGATCTTTCCATTCGAGTTTCTATTGATGAGAAAGCGGGAACGCTTACAATTTCCGATAATGGAGTTGGTATGACAGCGGAAGAAATTGATAAATATATCAATGAAATTGCACTCTCGTCTGCCAATGATTTCTTAGATAAATACAAAGACAATGCTCACGCAATAATTGGTCATTTTGGACTGGGATTTTATTCGGCTTTTATGGTTGCTAAAAAAGTGGAAATAGTAACCAAATCGTATCAAGAGAATGCTCAAGCAGTGAAATGGTCGTGTGATGGTACTCCGGAGTATACTATTGAAAAAATAGAAAAAGAGTCGCGTGGAACCGATATTATTCTCCATATCGACGATGAGAACCAAGAGTTTCTGAAGAAAGAAAAAATAAGCACTCTATTAAACAAGTATTGTAAATTTTTGCCGGTTCCCATTGTTTTTGGAAAAAAACAAGAATGGAAAGATGGCAAACATGTTGATACGGACGAAGACAATGTAATTAACAACACTACTCCGGCATGGACGCGCAAACCTGTGGAGTTGAAAGATGAGGATTATCTGAATTTTTATAAAGAGTTGTATCCTTTTGCAGAAGAACCCCTATTTTGGATTCACCTCAATGTGGATTATCCATTTAACCTTACCGGAATTTTATATTTTCCACGCATAAAAAGCAACATCGATTTAGAGCGTAACAAAATACAACTATACAGCAATCAGGTGTTTGTAACCGACTCGGTGGAAGGAATTGTTCCTGAGTTTTTGACATTGTTGCATGGTGTTATCGACTCTCCCGATATTCCGCTAAATGTTTCCAGATCTTATTTACAAAGCGATCACAATGTGAAAAAAATATCTAATCACATTAGCAAAAAAGTAGCTGACCGATTGGAGGAGATTTTCAAAAAAGAGAGAAATCAATTAGAAGAAAAATGGGATAGTTTAAAACTATTTATTGAATACGGAATGTTATCGGACGAGAAGTTCTACGATCGTGCCATGAGCTTCGCATTGGTTAAAAACATAGAAGGAAAATATTTCACATTGGATGAATATCAAACGCTGATTAAGGAAAATCAGACCGATAAAGACGGTAATCTGGTTTATTTGTATGCGAATAACAAAGAAGATCAGTACACCTTCATTGATGCAGCAAAAGAAAAAGGATACGATGTGCTGATAATGGACGGCCAGTTAGATACACACTGGGTAGGCTTATTGGAACAGAAAATTGAAAAAAGTAGGTTTATCCGTGTGGATAGTGATACTATTGAAAATATTATCGTTAAAGAAGAAACTACGGAAGTCAATTTGACCGATACGCAAAAAGAAGCATTGAATGAAGTGGTTAAATCTCAACTTCCAAAAATGGAAAAAACAGAGTTCACGGTTGATTACAAAGCACTGGGTGAAAATTCACGCCCCATTCAGATTACTCAAAATGAGTTTTCAAGAAGAATGAAAGAGATGTCGTCCATGCAGCCGGGAATGGCTTTTTATGGTGAGATGCCCGATACATATCAGGTTTCATTGAATATTGATCATCCAATAATTGCTGCAATGATAAGCGAAACAGAATCGAAAGAAAAAGAAGACCTCACTCAATATGCTTCGGAAAACAAAACCTTGCATCAATTGATAGACCTGGCTTTGCTCTCCAACGGAATGTTGAGAGGCGAGGCGCTAAGCGATTTTATTAAACGGAACTACGAAGGATTAAATACGGATAGCTAACAGCTAACTTCTTATACATATTCTACTATTAACCGATGGTTTTTGAAACCATCGGTTTTTTTATTTACTGTAAAATGTAATTGTTACAAACAAACCGTTTAACTTTGTGTTTATATTCTTAATCGATGATATTGCAAAATAGAGAATCAATGACAAAAAAAACATACAAAGCTACCTATTCTCCTTTTCGAAGTTTTACACGTGATGAGTGGAGTAAACTGGAAGAACATCCTATGTTTCCTTTTCCAATTTCTGAAATAGATTTGAACAAGCTTAAAGGATTAAACGAACCGCTTACGTTTGAAGAGATAGAAGAAATTTATATTCCCTTAGTTCGACTTTTGCAAATACACATTACTCACTACCGGAATCTACACAACGAGCGCGATGAATTTTTCAATAATTCAAGCTATCGGGTTCCGTATATCATTGGTATTGCCGGAAGTGTAGCAGCAGGCAAAAGCACTACAGCTCGTGTTTTGCAAAAACTCCTTTCGCTGACTCCCGGAAACCTGAATGTGGAATTAGTTACAACGGATGGTTTTCTTTATTCGAATGCCGAATTAACAAGGCGTGGAATATTTAATCGCAAGGGCTTCCCTGAAAGTTACGATGCCAAACAACTTATTGCATTTCTTTCGGCTGCTAAATCGGGACGTCAGGAACTAACTGCGCCCGTTTATTCACATCTTTACTATGATGTCATGCCGGATGAGAGACAAGAAATTGAATATCCCGATATATTAATTGTGGAAGGGATTAATGTGTTGCAAGTACCAAGGGGTTCCGAAAGCAAGCGAAAAAAACGTGTTTTTGTTTCTGATTTTTTCGACTTTTCTATTTATGTTGATGCAAGTCAGAAAGATTTGCGTCAATGGTTTGTTGAAAGATTTTTGACTCTGCAAAAAACGGCATTTCTGAATCCGGAATCCTATTTTCATCAATATGCAGAATTGTCAAAAGAACAAAGTATGGAATTTGCAAATCAGGTGTGGGACACCATTAACTTGCCCAACCTTGAGCAAAACATATTGCCCACACGATTCAGAGCCGACCTGATTTTGGAAAAAGGAGAGTGCCATTTTGTCAGAGGAGTGAGAATAAGAAAAATATAAAAACATTTCGCTTCGCGACACACCGATTAAAGATAAATCGGCGCGAGCGGTAAAAAAAACGACGATATCTTTTAAAGGATAATCGTCGTTGGTTTTTTACCGGAGTTTATTTTTCAGAAGTTGCTTTTTATTTCTTTTGCGATGGATTCAAACTCATCCTTCGATAACTCAACCCGTTTGTTCGACAAATTCATATCTCCCTCTTTTTGAATAGGAATCAGGTGAATGTGAGCATGTGGAACTTCCAGCCCAATAACCATGAGCCCTACTCTATTGCAAGAAATTGCTTTCTTAATAGCGCCGGCAATTTTCTTTGAATAGATAATCATTTCCGAAAGTGTTGTATCATCTATATCGAACAGATAATCCACCTCTTTTTTCGGAATTACCAGAGTATGTCCTCTGGTCAAAGGATTTATATCTAAAAAAGCGTAAAACTTTTCATTTTCATCTATTTTGTACGATGGTATTTCGCCTTTAATTATTTTCGTAAAAATTGTTCCCATTTTAAAATAATTTTAGATTGATATTTCAACTATTTCAACACTTAAAACACCCGACGGAATTGTTATGTCAACAACATCTCCCACTTTTTTACCCAACAAACCTTGAGCTATTGGGGTATTAATAGCGATTTTAGCATTCTTGAAATCTGCTTCAGTTTCAGAAACGAGTGTGTAAGTCATCATTTTTTGAGTCTTCAAATCTCTCATCGTTACACGATTCATTATCTGAACAGACTCAGTACCGATTGCACTTTCGTCAATCATTCTTGCCGATGCCAATATATTTTTTAGTTGTGAAATTTTCGCTTCCAACATTCCTTGAGCTTCTTTTGCAGCGTCGTATTCGGCATTTTCAGACAAATCGCCTTTGTCTCTTGCCTCTGCAATTTGTCTGGATATTTCGGGTCGTTTAACCGACTCTAAGAGCACCAACTCTTCTTTCAGTTTACGATAACCTTCTTCGGTCATATAAGTGGGTGTCATAATTTAAGCTCGTTTTATTTTGATATGAGTTATTTATATATAGTACAAGAAGCAAGAAAAAAAATTCCGGTCGTACGTTCTCGACAGACCAGAATTTCTTCTTTTACTTCTTTGTTCTTACAAAGATAAGTTTTCTTTGTTTAAAAACAAACTATATTTCGACTTTTAGAACAGTTGATTGATATCTGTTTCGATGGTTTCAAAGTTTTCAATTCGCTTAATCAAATCTCCTTCCTTGTTTAGGAGATAAGCAGTTGGCAACTCGCGAATGTTGTATGTTTTTAGCAAGTATGAATTTATTGATTGCGAATCGTGAACCGCATTCCATGGGAAATGCACGGCAGCATTTTTCCAAAAATGAGTATCGGAATCAAATGAAATTTGATAGATAGCGAGTCCTTTCGAATTGTATTGATTGTATACACGCTCTATGAGAGCATTGTGTTGTAAAGAGAAATCGGCTTTGTAAGCTGTAAAATCCAACAATACATATTGTCCTCTGAACGACGATAAATTAACCTTCTTCCCTTTTGCATTTGGTAAAGAAATATCGGGTAATTCATTTTCAGTAATTGGTATATTACTAAAAAGCTCACTTTGTAGTTCTTGCTGCCTACGTGCGCGAAGCGCATTCATTGTAAAATCATAGAGATGTTTTGTGCGCGGTGTATTGGGATAATATCTGTTCCATGAAGTAGCGACAGCACCAAACATGGCGTAATCTTTTTTGTCGTACGGATCGAAAATAAGATAATCGTTTATTTTCTGAAACACAGCGTAATATGCTGCTGCAGAGGAAGGATTTCCCAGTATTAAATTGCTTGCATAAGTTTTATAATCCGATAATACGGAGTCTACATCGGCCATAAAAGTTACGTCATCAATCTCTTTGGCTTTGTGTTGAGCTGTTAAATCTGAAATATCTTTTTCTGCAGCTCGTTGTCTTTTTATTACTTCTTTAATTTGATCGCTGTGTGAAGAAGATGCCGAAGTTTGAATGGAGTATGAGTTAAACAGATCTGTTGCATCCGCTTCTACATTTAATGTTTCCAAAGAATCAACTGCAAAAATGATTTTCTGATTCTCTATTCTTAATTGATAAAACTCAGGATTTTGCGGAGATTTTTCTTTAAACCTAAACTTCCCTTGTTTATTCAATTTCACGGAATCTAACAATTCAACTGCGCCCAATCCTCTCTGCTCCAGATAAAGCATTTTATCTTCGGCTGATGCGATTTCGCCCTGAATTAGAAATGTTTTTTCTTTGGAGCCACATGAAGACAAAAGCAGCAATGATGCCACAATTAAGAACAGAGTTGATGTCAATAACTTACTCATAATCAAAATTTAAAGTGTAAATGAAAATAGATTGTGCAAATTTACAGATTTTTTCTCATTTGAAGAGGGAAACGAGGGATTAAAAAATAATGTGGAGGTGTTGAATCGGAACTCGGGGGAAATCGGAATTCGAGATTCGGGACTGGTAACTCCGAATCTCGTGTCTCGAAAAACCGAATACTGAATCTCAAATCCGCTGAAAGCTGAACGCTGACTGTTGATTGCTGATTGCTGAAAGTTGAAAGCTAATAGCTGACCGCTTCGGTAAATAATTACAGTATAAAGCTTTAAAATAAAAATTTATATGTAACTTTGTATGATATTCAAGATAAAAATAAAACAATAAAAAAATTATGATTAATCCAATTGTTAAGAGCATTTCTTTGGCAGATGGCCGAACAATTACGCTCGAAACAGGGAAGTTGGCAAAACAAGCCGATGGCGCTGTAACTCTCAGAATGGGAAATACAATGCTATTAGCTACTGTTTGTGCTGCAAAAGATGCAAGCCCTGGTGTTGATTTTATGCCTTTACAGGTAGAGTATAGAGAAAAGTTTTCTTCTTTCGGAAGATATCCGGGAGGATTTATGAAAAGAGAGGGCAGGCCTTCCGAACATGAAATATTAACCAGTAGACTCATCGACAGGACTTTACGTCCGTTATTCCCTGAGAATTATCATGCAGAAGTTTTTGTAAATGTAACGTTATATTCTTCCGATGGTGAAGATATGCCCGATGCGTTGGCAGGACTTGCAGCTTCAGCTGCTTTAGCAGTATCTGACATTCCTTTCAATGGACCTATGTCTGAAGCACGCGTTTCGCGCGTGAATGGAAAGTTTATATTAAACCCAACCTTTTCGCAAAACGAAGAAGCCGATATGGACATTATTGTTGGTGCAACACTGGACAATATAATGATGGTTGAAGGTGAAATGGATGAAGTTTCTGAAGAAGAATTCTTAGGTGCCATTAAAATAGCTCACGAAGCAATCAAAACTCAATGCCAAGCTCAAATTGATTTAATGGAAGCTTGTGGCACAGTAAAGAAACGCGAGTACCACCACGAAGACGAAGATGAAGAGCTACGCAAAGACATTTGGGACAAATGTTACCAAAAAGCATACGAAGTGGCAGTTTCTCAAAACCCTAATAAGCATGCGAGGATGGACGCTTTTCAAGCGATTCATACAGAATATTTAGAATCGATTACCGATGAAGATGAACGTTTGAAGAAAGCTCCTTTGGTAACGAAATATTACCACGCAGTAGAAAAAGAAGCAATGCGCCGTTCTATATTGGACGAAGGCAAGCGATTGGATGGACGTGCTACTACTCAAATCAGACCAATCTGGATTGAAGTAGATTGTTTACCCGGTCCTCACGGTTCTGCTATTTTCACACGTGGCGAAACTCAGTCGCTTACAACCGTAACTCTTGGAACCAAGCTCGACGAAAAGATAATTGACGATGTTTTAAACAGAGGAAAAGATCGCTTCTTACTTCATTATAATTTCCCTCCATTCTCGACCGGTGACGCCAGACCACAACGTGGTACAGGACGAAGAGAGATAGGACACGGAAACTTAGCACATCGTGCTCTAAATGGGGTGATTCCGGATGATTATCCATATGTAATCCGTATAGTTTCTGATATTTTAGAATCTAACGGTTCTTCATCTATGGCCACGGTTTGTGCGGCTACACTTGCATTAATGGATGCCGGAGTGCAAATTAAGAAACCTGTTACAGGAATAGCAATGGGTCTGATTTCTGAAAACAACGGAGAAAAATTTGCGATTCTATCCGATATCCTGGGTGATGAAGATCACTTGGGCGATATGGACTTTAAAGTTTGTGGTACTAAAGATGGTATTACTGCTGCGCAGATGGATATTAAAGTAGACGGTCTATCGTACGAAGTTCTTGAGAAAGCACTTTCTCAAGCGCGTGAAGGCAGATTGCATATTATGGATCACGTTTTGGATGCAATTCCTGAGCCACGCGCAGATCTTAAACCTCATGCTCCACGCATTGAAACACTCGATATTCCAAAAGACCTTATTGGTGCTGTAATCGGACCGGGTGGAAAAATTATTCAAGGAATACAAGAAGAAACCGGTGCAATAATCACTATTGAGGAAGTAGACGGTCATGGACATATTCAAGTTTCGGGTTCAAATAAAGATATGATAGATGCAGCAATGTTAAAAATAAGAGGTATTGTTGCAATACCTATGGTAGATGAAGAGTACGAAGCAACTGTACGCTCGGTAATGCCGTACGGTCTGTTTTGCGAATTCCTTCCCGGCAAAGACGGCTTGCTTCATATTTCTGAAATCGATTGGAAACGTATCGAAAACATTGAAGATGCTGGATATAGAGAAGGCGACAAAATAACCGTGAAATTAGTGGATATCGATCCGCGCTCCGGAAAATTCAAGCTTTCGAGAAAAGCTTTGTTAGAAAGACCTGAAAGATCACATTAACAGAGAAAAAAGTCTTAACCCGCATTATTCATCAAAATTAAAGAGCGTAAACATTATACATTTAGTAATCAATGACTTATACTCTAATTGCGCTTTGATATTTATATCCATTTTTGGGTATTGTTCGCTTTTATCTTTACGTATCTGCTGTGCCAGCAAACTCCTTGAAATAGACCTCTATATCAGCGGAGTTCGACGCCTTGCATCTACGCAAAGCTATAAACGTGAATAATACGGGTTAAAAATAAAATGCTTATTTAATAGAGTAAATGATAGATTTAAAAAAGCGAGTTTTTGATAAACTCGCTTTTTTTGTGTTTTTATCTTTGCACTTTGATACATTTTGCATTCTTGGCAATTACATTTTCACTAATACTCATCTTTAAAACTATTAATCTTAAACAGTTTGAAAAGTTCAACTACTACAATAGGCACTAATGACAACCCAAGAACATAAAACCAGTGAATGATATCCATTTCAATTAATTTGAACGCCTTCATAAAAGGTGGGAAAAGAAGAATTACCAACATCATAGCAGCTGAAACCAATATACCGCCAATTAGTGCTTTGTTTTTGAAGATGCTTGTTCTGAAAGAGGATTTTCTGTTGGAGTGCAAGTTACGAACATGAAAGAGTTGTGCAAATGCCAAAACGGCAAATGCCATGGTTTGACCCAATTCTTGTCCGCCATCGTGGCGGCCCAGCAAATAAGCAACCAAAGAAATCAGACCAATGACTATTCCCTGATAGACAATTCGCCACGTCATTCCTTTCGTAAAAAAACCTTGCTGTGTAGGACGAGGTTTTCGCGTCATAATATCTTTCTCTGCCGGATCAACGCTCAATGCCAGAGCAGGGAAACTATCTGTCACTAAATTTATCCAAAGAATATGAATAGGCAAAAGTGGGTTTCCTAAATTGAAAATGGAAGCAATAAATATCAACAGTACTTCCCCCACATTGGATGAAAGCAAAAATTGAATCGATTTAAGAATATTATCGTAAATCCGCCGTCCTTCTTCAATTGCGGATACAATTGTAGCAAAATTATCGTCAGTTAATATTACATCCGATGCTTCTTTTGCCACCTCGGTTCCTACTATTCCCATAGCAGTTCCAATATCAGCTTGCTTCAGAGCCGGAGCATCATTCACGCCGTCACCCGTCATTGATACTACCTCACCGTGCGACTGCCATGCTTTCACAATCCGAACTTTATGTTCGGGCGCAACGCGCGCATAGACAGAATATTTGTGTACGTCACGGAAAAGTTCTTCGTCGCTAATTTTTTGAAGTTCGGAACCTGTAAGTGCTTTATCACCTTTGGCAAACAATCCAATTTCCTGAGCTATGGCAACGGCAGTTATTTTGTGATCTCCTGTTATCATAATCGGGCGAATCCCGGCAGTACGACATTTTTTTATCGCTTCAATTACTTCCGGTCTCGCCGGATCAATCATTCCCAGTAAACCGACAAAGGTGAGCTCATTTTCGACGGATTCTGCGGATATTTCGGAAGGAAGTTGATCCGTTTCTTTTTTAGCAATGGCAAGAACACGCAAGGCCATTTTTGCCATTCTGTTGTTTTGTTCTTTTATCAGAGTGATATCTTCGTCGGTTAATTCTCGTTTTTTTCCGTTCTCCAAAATATATCTGCTCACACTTAAAACTTCATCTAACCCACCTTTCACATTTACAAAGACCTTACCATTAGGATTTTTATTGAGCGTTGACATTCTTTTTCGTTCAGAATCGAAAGGAACTTCTTCAACACGTTTGTATTTATTTTCTACCTCATTCTTATTGATGCCGAATTTTAGAGCTAAATCAACTATTGCTGTTTCCGTTGGATCACCGCTATTTTCAGAAGTTCCATCAGCCAATATTTTTAAATGTGCATCGGTGCAAAGAAGTCCGGCAACAAGAAGCGTTTTCTCCCCTTCTTTTAACTGCTCCGTTGCCGGGGGATCTTTAAAATCGATGCTGCCTGCTGTTGTCCAACCTTCTACAACCGTCATTTTGTTTTGGGTTAATGTTCCGGTTTTATCGGAACAGATAACGGTGGCACTTCCCAACGATTCCACAGAGGGAAGCGTGCGTACAATTGCATTTGATTTCACCAAACGTTGAACACCCATAGCTAAAACCACAGTAGAAATCACCTGAAGACCTTCGGGTATGGCAGCAACAGCTAAACTTACAGCCATCATAAACATTTCCATAATGGGATTTCCATATAAAATGCCCACCAAAAAAATTAAAGCAGAAATGCCAAGTGCCGCATATCCCAGAATTTTCCCAAGTTCTTCCAGTCGTCGCTTCATGGGAGTTTCGGTGGAATCGGTGTGCTGCAACATATCGGCAATTTTACCTACTTCCGTTTTCATTCCGGTGGAAACCACAATTCCCCTACCCCTTCCGTAAGTAACCATACCGGTAGAAAAAGCCATGTTTTCGCGATCCCCCAACGAAATTTCATCGTTACTTTGCAAAGGTTCTATGTTTTTTATTACCGGAACCGATTCGCCCGTTAGTGCCGACTCTTGAATTTTAAGATTGGTGGCTTCAATTAATCGTAAATCAGCCGGAATAATATCACCGGTATCCAGCACCACAACGTCTCCGGGAACAATTTCAGGAGCTGAAATCTCGGTAATTTCTCCATCGCGAAGAACTTTTGAGTGAGGGGAGCTCATTTTATTTAATGCCTCTAACGATGATTCGGCTTTTCGCTCCTGTACCACACCAATAATTGCATTCACTAATAAAATACCCAGAATGATGTAGGTATCAAGCAACCCTTCATTGTGAACTATGCCGATAAATCCCGAAACGGTTGCAGCGATTAACAATATTAATACCATAAAGCTTTTGAATTGCTCAAAGAACATGGCAAGCAATGATTTTTTTGCTTTAGATGTTAATCTGTTTTCTCCGAATTCTTGAAGTCTTTTTTTCACTTCATCGGAAGATAAACCAATCGCAGGATCAACTCCTTTATCACGGGATATCTCTTCGATGGATTGCGCGTACCATTGTTTCATCTATATTTTTTTTAATGAAAGAGTAGTGTATCTTTTGATTTGAAATTATTAAATAGAATAATCGTAGAATAAACAATCTATTCTAAAGTTATGTTTCGGTGAATATTTAATTTTCGAAAGTTGAGTCCACTCTGATAATACTCAATAGCTGATTAATAATCTTTTTCTATCCTTTGTTCCTATTAGAGAAAAGCCTAATAATCAGGATATAGTCAAAGTCTCTTCAGTAGATTTAAGCATACAAAATAGGGAATTTGACTTTTAGGAGTAAGCTCATTATTTATCTTTAAAATCAAAAATATGTTTTAAAACATATATTCAAAAACAAGCATTTTCAATACTTTTTGATAACTTGCGAAAACATAAAAAAAAGATGTCTTGTTCACTCAAGGCATCCTATTAACAAGCAATCAAAACATTTAATTTAAAATTTTCTTTACTCATGAAAGTCTATAAAACAAATGAAATTAAGAACATTGCCATCCTTGGCGGTTCAGGATCAGGTAAGACCACTTTCGCAGAAGCAATTCTATTCGAAAGTGGTCTTATAAAACGACGTGGTACAGTAGATGCCGGAAATACTGTAAGCGATTACTTCCCGGTTGAAAAAGAGTATGAATATTCGGTTTTTTCGACCATCCTTTCCATTGAATGGAAAAATAAGAAAATGAACTTTATAGACTGTCCGGGGTCTGATGATTTTATAGGTGGAGTAATTTCTGCCTTAAACGTTACAGACATGGCTCTTATGCTTGTTGATGCGTCAAGCGGTGTAGAAGTAGGAACAATTAACCAGTTTAGATATACCGAAAAACTAAATGCTCCGGTTCTGTTTGTTATCAACAAATTGGATCACGACAAAGCCGATTATGAAAACACACTTGTTAGCCTAAAAGAAATATTCGGCAACAAAGTAGTTCCAGTTCAATATCCCGTAACCAGCGGAGCTTCTTTTGATACAGTCATAGATGTACTGAAACGAAAAATGTATAAATGGGCTCCGGGTGCTACTGCTCCCGAAGTTTTAGAAATACCTGAGAAAGAACAAGAAAGAGCAGAAAAATATTATCAAGCTCTTCTGGAAGCAGCTGCTGAAAATGACGAAACTTTGATGGAAAAGTATTTCGATCAAGGCACTTTAACCGAAGAAGAAATGCGTGAAGGCATCCAAAAAGGAATGATAGCGCGTGATCTATTCCCAGTTATGTGTACATCTTCCGAAAAAAATATGTGCGTACATCGAGTAATGAACTTCTTAAGCGTTGTTGCGCCTTCTCCCGATCAAATGGATGGTCCGATCAACACCGATAACGAAGAAGTGAAACCGGATGCGAATGGTCCTACGAGTCTGTTCTTTTTCAAAACAACTGTTGAACCACACATTGGTGAAATTTCATATTTTAAGGTGATGTCAGGAAAAATTAAAGAAGGAGATGATCTCACAAACACCAACCGATTCTCAAAAGAACGACTTGGACAAATACACTCCGTTGCAGGACAAATACGTACAAAAATAGAAAGTCTTGAAGCCGGCGATATCGGTGCAGCCGTAAAATTGAAGGATGTTCGCACAGGCAACACGTTGAATGAAAAAGGAGTTGAAAACAAATTCGATTTTATAAAATATCCCGAGCCTCGTTACCGACGAGCAATAAGACCCTTAAACGAGTCGGATGTCGAAAAAATGAGCGAAGCTCTCACGCGTATGCGTGAAGAGGACCCAACCTGGTTGATAGAAGTATCGAAGGAGTTGAAACAAACAATAGTATCGGGTCAGGGTGAGTTTCATCTTAAAACCTTAAAATGGCGTTTAGAAAACAACGATAAAATAGAGGTGGAATTTGTTGAACCCAAAATTCCTTATCGCGAAACTATAACCAAAATATCTCGTGCCGATTATCGACACAAAAAACAATCGGGAGGAGCCGGACAATTTGGGGAAGTCCATTTAATTGTTGAACCTTATGTAGAAGGTGAACCTGTGCCTTCGGTATATAAATTTAATGGACAGGAGTTTAAAATTCAATCACGCGATGTGCAAATCATCGAATTAGATTGGGGCGGAAAACTAATGTTTGTAAACAGCATTGTAGGCGGAGCCATCGACACACGATTCTTGCCCGCCATTCTAAAAGGAATTACCGCCCGTATGGAGCAAGGACCATTAACAGGCTCATATGCACGCGATGTGCGTGTAATCGTTTACGACGGAAAGATGCATCCTGTGGATTCAAACGAGATTTCGTTTATGCTTGCCGGACGAAATGCTTTTAGCGCTGCGTTTAAAAATGCCGGACCCAAAATTCTTGAACCCATATACGATGTTGAAGTTTCTGTTCCGGGAGAGTTTATGGGCGATGTAATGGGCGACCTGCAAGGGCGCCGCGCAATGATTATGGGAATGGAAAGTGAGTCGGGATTTGAAAAAATTAAAGCGCGCGTTCCATTAGCAGAATTATCTAATTATTCCACTTCGTTGAGTTCTATAACAGGCGGACGTGGATCGTTCTCCATGAAATATGCTACTTACGAACTGGTGCAATCCGATATTCAAGAAAAGCTGTTGAAAGAATACGAAGCAAGTCAGAAAGAAGAATAAGATGTTCTTTCTCTAAAGTTCGAGTAAATATTTAATCTAAAAAGGGATCTCTTTATTGAAAGAGGTCCTTTTTTCTATTTTTATATTTGTTCTGAATAAAGGTTTTTTATTGCAATAAATCATTTTTTCGGGTTGACAATATTTGTATTACAACGTGCCAAAAACGACCAGAAGTGACGTTGTTCAAAAATAAAATCTTTGATTAATAAAGTAATAGAGTTAAGGTTATGGAGTTTATTCCCACTTATTAAGGTTGAGGAAGCGCGTAAAAAAGGGTGTTAAAAGGATAAAGTGATTTTGTTTTTTGTGATTCCGTTTTTTAATCAAAAATCTCACATCATATAAAAACTAATTGCTGATCCCAATTCCCATATCCCTACACTCTTACGCCACACCCCACATCTCACCCCAAACCTCACACCCCACACCACAAAACTCACCTAACCCCATGCATTAATTTCCTCAACGTGTGCGACAACAAGAAAAGAATAACTGCTGCAATGGCAGACATCACCACAAATACCATAAAGAAATCGTACATGGTAGCAATTTCAAATCCTACAATCGATTTTGATTTACCCGCTTCCGGATAAAGTGTACTCAATGCTCCCGCTAATTTATTTGCGGTAGCCATCGAGAGATACCACACGCCCATTAACAAAGATGCAAATCGGACCGGAGATAATTTGTTTACCATTGAAAGACCGATGGGCGAAAGCGATAATTCACCCATTGTGTGAATAAAATAGAGCCCCACTAACCAAAGCATGCTCACTTTAGTTCCTGCTTGTACATCTTTCACACCAAATGCAATGAGTAAGTAGCCTAAAGAGAGCAAAAACAGGCCGATGGCTTGTTTGGTGGGTGATGCAGGCTCTTTACCTTTATCGCCTAACTTCAACCACATGATGGAAAACAACGGTGCTAAAAGTACAACAAACAGAGCATTAAATGATTGAAACCAACTGGCAGGCATTTCCCATCCCAAAATAGTTCGGTTGGTTTGCTCATCTGCAAAATAAGTGAGTGATATACCGGCTTGCTCAAAAGCAGCCCAAAAGAAAATCACAAAAAAGGCAATGATATAAATAACTCCAATACGCTGGCGTTCAACTTTGGTGAGCGACTTGTCCGAAATGGCAAATGCCGGGACAATAATACAGGCTGCATAAATGAACGAACCAATAATATCATTATCAAAGAGATACATGAAAAGTCCATACAGAGCTAAAGAAGAGACAATCCAAACAGCTATTTCTCTAATCGACATTTTAACAATGGGTGTAATAGATTTGTCGCCTTCCACGTTATTTTTTCCGGCGGCAACTATCCCAATGGAATCTCCCTGATAATTGACGAGATACTTATCCTGCTTTGTCACATAAATGATTAACGAAACCAACATCATTAGGGCTGCAACCAAAAATCCCCATTTAAAATCTGCCGAATTTCCTGTGTCACCCAGCCAACCTGCAAGCATTGGAGCTGCAAAAGCACCAAGGTTTACACCCATATAGAAAATGGTGTAGGCTGAATCCAGTTTTTTATCGCCGGGTTTGTATAATTGCCCAACGATGGTAGAAATATTAGGCTTAAAGAAACCATTTCCCATAATAAGTGCTCCCAAACCAGTAAACATCAATATTTTGGCCAGCTCTATTTGTTGATAATAAACAGCACTGATAAACATTAAAAGTTGACCAACAACCATCATGACAGCTCCCCAAAAAATGGAGCGACGCATTCCCCAATATTTATCTGCCACATATCCACCAATAAGTGGAGTCAAATAAACCAAACCTGTGTAATTACCATAAATGGTTGAAGCAACGTCTTTGTCAATAAGCAAAGCTTTTATGAGATACAACACAAATATGGCGCGCATACCATAGTAGCCAAAACGCTCAGCCATTCCTGTGGCAAAAATAAAGTATAATCCTTTGGGGTGTTTCTGATTAGTTTCTGACATGCTATTCTAAGTGTATAAAATTCAGTATAAAAAATGCAAAAGTAGGAATTAATAATGGAAATATGTTTAAAAAAAACACATTATTGCTTCACTCTTCAAAACAGAAAAAAGATTAACCATGTGTTTCGTTAAAAATTGGTACATTTGTAAACGGTATTAAAAATTCTACTTTATTGGTTTTGCAAAGAATGCATCACAAATGGAAAGAATTGAAGCTACATAATAAAAATCAAAATTTTAGATACTCTCAAGTATAAAAGAAACTCGTTAGAAAAAGAGATGAGCAAACCCACTATATATTTAATTCCGGTAACATTGGGCGATACTCCAATAGATCAGGTGCTCCCACCCTACAACACAGAAGTAATTTCAGATTTGAGCTATTTTATTGTTGAAAATGTGAGGTCGGCTCGTCGCTTTCTCAAAAAATGCAATCCGGAGATTGATATAAATTCGCTCACTTTTTTTGAACTGAATAAACATACACAAAAAAATGAGATTTCCACTTTTTTATCACCTCTCAAATCGGGGCAAAACGTGGGAGTTATCTCAGAGGCAGGATGCCCTGCGGTAGCAGATCCGGGTGCTGATGTGGTTGCGTTAGCTCAAAATGAGGGTTATAAAGTGGTACCTTTGGTGGGACCATCTTCTATATTGATGGCGCTCATGGCATCAGGGTTCAATGGTCAGAGTTTTGCTTTTAATGGATATTTACCTATTGATAGCGCAGAACGCGTAAAAAAATTGAAGCAATTAGAAAACAAGGTGTACAATGAATATCAAACTCAAATATTTATAGAAACTCCTTATAGGAACGATAGTTTGGCAGAAGATATTCTGAAACATTGCAAAGAACAAACTAAACTTTGCATTGCCATGAACATTTCGTGCAAAAATGAGTCAATTGTCACTAAAAGAATAAAAGCATGGAAGCAAAATCTACCAAAAATGCATAAGCAACCATGTGTGTTTCTCATATATAAATGATAAAACAGCTATTTTGGTTGCTGTTAAACATACAACAATATTAGAATCAGATAATGAACATACAACATAATATAAAACACAATATACAACTAAAACCCTATAACTCTCTTCGTACACAAGCTCTTGCAAAACTTTTTTGCGAGCCTCAATCGATAGATGAGTTATCAGAGATAATCAAAAAATATCCCGATGAAAAGAAATTAGTTCTTGGAGGAGGATTCAATCTCTTTTTTACAAAAGATTTTGATGGATTAATTGTTCATCAAAATATGAAAGGAATAAATATTTGGTACGAGGATGCTAATTTTATCGAAATAGAAGTAAATGCAGCTGAAAGTTGGGATGATTTTGTGGAATTCTGCGTTGCCAATAATTACGCGGGTATCGAAAATCTCTCGCTCATTCCAAGCACTGTGGGTGCAGCACCGATTCAAAACATTGGTGCTTACGGCACGGAAGTAAAAGATGTAATCACATTGGTACGCACAGTTGATATCAGAACAGGTGAATCGAAAGATTTCACCAACGAGATGTGCGATTTCGGATATCGTGACAGCATCTTTAAACGTACAGGAAACTACGTAATTACGTCTGTTGTTTTTCGATTAAAAAAACACTTTACATACAAAGAAAAATATGTTGACTTGACGAATGAATTGAAAAAGAATAAATATCCAACAATGAGAGAAGTTCGTGAAGCAATTGTACGAATAAGAACTCGAAAACTGCCCGATTACCATACGTTGCCAAATGCAGGCAGCTTTTTCAAAAATCCATATCTCACCTACGAGCAAAAAGAGAATTTAATTCAACTTTTGCCCAATGCAACCATCCACAACATAAACGAAAATTGTTTTAAAACATCGTCTGCATTTCTTATTGACAAAGCAGGCTATAAGAATAAACGCAGTGGAATGGTCGGCACTTATGAACATCATTCACTTATCATAATTAATTACGGAACAGAAAAAGGAAAAGATATTGTCAATTTTATGAAACAAATTCAACACAATGTACATTCTCAATTCAATATTTGGTTAGAACCGGAAGTTAGAATGTATTAAATGGGGTGTGAGTTAACAGTTAAGAATTAAAAATTAAAAATTAAAAATTAAAAGCTAGAAGGTATAAGATTATAGTTGGATTGTAGGAACTGGCCTTACACCTTCCCGTTTAATGCCATTCGCTGGATACGAGATTCGGCGGAATGCGAGGGACGTACTTGAGATGCTCGCAGACATAACATTTGCATCTCCAAAATTTTTTAAAAGGGTGATATTAAAAAAATTAAATTCATGTTTGGTATCGCTTACGAAAAAACGAAATCACAAAAAAACAATTATCAAATAAAACAACATGTCTTCATTTATAATTCAAGGTGGTTATCAATTACAAGGAGAAATAATGCCCCAAGGGGCTAAGAACGAAGCCCTTCAAGTAATTTGTGCAACACTGCTCACAAACGAGGAAGTTACAATCCATAACATCCCCAACATTTTGGATGTAAATAATCTCATTGTTTTGTTGGAAAAGATGGGTGTTAACGTAAAAAATATAAAGAAGGGTAGTTATTCTTTTTGCGCGGCCAATATTGATTTTGAATACACGCAATCGGATGATTTTGTGGAACGTTGTGGTGAATTGCGTGGTTCAATTATGCTGATTGCCCCTTTGTTATCACGTTTTGGCAAAGCCATCGTACCAACGCCCGGTGGGGACAAAATTGGTCGCCGCCGATTGGACACACATCTCAATGGAGTTGTCAAGCTGGGAGGAAATCTCAGATTCGACAAAGAGAAGCAGCTATTCCTGTTATCAGCAAAAAAACTTGTAGGTAATTACTTGTTACTTGATGAAGCTTCCGTTACAGGAACTGCCAATTTATTGATGAGTTCAGTTTTTGCAGAAGGAGAAACTACTATTTTCAATGCTGCGTGCGAACCCTATGTTGAACAACTGAGCAAAATGCTGGTAAGCATGGGAGCAAACATTGGAGGTATCGGTTCAAATTTACTTCGTGTAAAAGGAGTAAAAGAACTTTCGGGTTGTACACATACATTACTGCCTGACATGATAGAAATTGGTAGTTTTATAGGAATAGCGGCCATGACCGGTTCGGAAATTACTATCAAAAATGCCTCAATAGAACATTTGGGAATCATCCCTCAAACATTTTCCCGATTAGGCATTGCTGTACAACAAATTGGTAACAATATATTCGTACCAAAACAAGAAAAGTACACCATCGATTCATTTCTTGATGGATCAATTCTTACCATTGCTGATGCACCATGGCCGGGATTAACTCCCGATCTGCTAAGCGTGTTGCTTGTGTTGGCTACAAAAGCAGAAGGATGCGTTTTGATTCATCAGAAAATGTTTGAAAGTCGTCTCTTTTTTGTGGATAAACTGATAGATATGGGTGCACAAATCATTTTGTGCGATCCACATCGAGCAACGGTTATCGGGTCAGGCAGTAAATCAAAACTTAAAGGAATGACCATGACATCTCCCGATATTCGTGCCGGTATCTCTCTGTTAATTGCAGCATTGGGAGCCGAGGGTGAAAGCGTGATTCATAACATTGAGCAAATTGACAGAGGATATGAAGATATTGATATTCGTCTGAATAAATTAGGTGCTCACATTCGGCGCATTAGTTAGTCAGATTAATTACAAGTTACGAATTACGAATTAAAAACTCATCACTCATCAACTAACCACTTACGACTTATGACTTACAACCAAACAATTATCCTTTGCCAAGATTATTTATCTTAAAGTACTTGTTCGTTATTAAATACTTTCCTTACTTTGCATAAGAAGTAAATTTATTTTGAAAAACAAATTCACAGAATCCTCATAACCTTCCTATCATTAAAAACCTCACATAAAATTACTCATCAAAAAAAATGGACAAAAAAACTGTAGTTAAAGATTTAACCCAAGTAACAATTAGATTGTCGGGCGATTCGGGTGATGGCATGCAACTAAGCGGGAACTTATTTTCCACCCTTTCTGCAGTCTTCGGAAACGAGATTGCTACTTTTCCTGATTATCCTGCAGAAATCAGAGCACCCCAAGGCACCTTGCATGGCGTCTCCGGATTTCAAGTACGTATCGGTTCAAAAAACATCCATACATCTGGCGATTTAACCGATGTATTGATAGCAATGAATCCTGCAGCATTTAAAGTTAATGCACATCATCTTAAGAAAGATTCAATCGTTATATTCGATACAGACTCATTTATGAAAAGAGATCTGGAAAAAGCTAACTTTGTTACCAATAATCCTTTCGAAGAATTGGGCATGAATAGTTTGCAATTAATTCCTGTTCCCATTACTACCATGACTAAAGAAAGTCTTAAAGATATGGATATGGATAACAAATCGGTTTTGCGCAGCAAAAACATGTTCGCTCTGGGATTAGTCTGTTGGTTGTTTAATAGACCTGTGAAAATTGCCGATAAGTTATTGGAACAGAAATTTATGAAAAATCAAAAACTTGTTGAAGCCAATATAAAAGTTTTGAACGATGGGTATAATTACGGGAACAACATACATTTGAAAGTTTCAACCTACCGAATAGAAGCGGTGGAGCATGGCAAAGGTTTTTATACAGATATCAACGGAAACTTAGCTACAGCATACGGATTACTTGCTGCCGCAGAAAAAGCCAATGTGAATCTACTATTAGGGTCGTACCCCATTACACCGGCAACAGATATTTTGCATGAACTTGCCAAGCGAAAAGATTTTGGAGTAAAAGCCCTTCAGATGGAAGATGAGATAGCCGGAATTTGTGCTGCTTTGGGAGCCAGTTATGTCGGCAATTTAGGTGTCACCACAACATCGGGCCCGGGTTTAGCGCTTAAAGGCGAAGCCTTAGGATTGGCCGTGATGACAGAGCTTCCTTTGGTTGTGATTGATGTTCAGCGCGGAGGTCCCTCAACCGGATTGCCAACCAAAAGTGAACAGTCTGATTTGAATCAAGCACTGTATGGACGCAATGGCGAAAGTCCGGTGGCAGTACTTGCCGCACTCTCTCCTACCGATTGTTTCGACAGTGCTTTTTGGGCTTGTAAAATAGCGTTGGAGCATATGACTCCTGTAGTTTTGTTGACCGATGCATACATTGCAAATGGTTCATCTGCGTGGAAAATACCAAAAAAGGAGGAATATCCTGAAATTAAACCTAATTATGTGCAAAATTACACAGGAGAAAGTAAATGGACTCCCTATTTACGCAACGAAGATACCAAAGCGAGGTATTGGGCAACGCCCGGCATGGCAAACTTTACGCATCGAGTTGGAGGTCTCGAAAAAGATTCCAAAACGGGTGCAATTTCATCGGATGGTGAAAATCATCAATTGATGGTTGAAACCCGTCAAGCTAAGATTGACAAAATTGCCAACTATATTCCAGATCTTGAAGTGATTGGCGACAAAGATGCTGAAACACTTATAGTTGGATGGGGTGGTACATTTGGACACCTACTCGAAGCCTATAGAGGAATAAGAGAGAAAGGACATAAAGTTGCATTCACACAATTCAAGTTTATAGCTCCACTTCCAAAAAACACAGCGGAAGTGTTGAAAAAGTATCCACGCATTATTGTTGCGGAACAAAACTTAGGTCAGTTTGCAAATTATTTGAATAGTCAAATAGAAGGGCTCAATATTCACAAATTCAATCGTATTACAGGGCAGCCCTTCTTAGTATGGCGATTGATTGAAGAGTTTTTAAACATTATTGAAGAGGAGGCATAAACATGGAAAAAACATTAGATATAAAAGCTGAAACCTTGATATACAAACCCAAAGATTATAAAAGTGAAAATAGTGTACGTTGGTGTCCCGGATGTGGCGATCATGCCGTGCTCAATTCAATACACAGAGCAATGGCTGAGTTAAACCTGGTTCCGGAAGATACAGTGATGGTATCGGGTATAGGATGCTCCTCGAGATTGACCTATTATATGGATACGTACGGATTGCACAGTATTCATGGTCGTGCACTTCCCATTGCCACCGGCATGAAAGTGGCCAACCCAAAACTAAATATTTGGGTGGCAACCGGCGATGGCGATTCTCTCGCTATTGGTGGCAATCATTTTATTCACGCCATTCGCAGAAATGTTGATTTAACGATAGTGCTATTCAATAATAAAATATACGGTTTGACCAAAGGTCAGTTCTCTCCCACCTCCGAAAGAGGTTTTGTAGCTAAATCTGCTCCTTACGGAACAGTTGAAGACCCTTTCAGACCAGCTGAACTTTGCTTTGGCGCACGCGGAAAATTCTTCGGTAGAGCTATTGATGTAGATTTAAAAAATCTTACAAACACATTGGTGGCAGCATCTAAGCACAAAGGTGCAGCGGTAGTTGAAGTATTGCAAAACTGTGTTATATTTAATGAAGGAATTCACAGTAAACTTACCGATAAAACATGGAGAAAGGAAAACACCATTTTGTTAACGCAAGGTGAGAAAATGATTTTCGGGGAAAACAATGATAAAGGTATCGTTATTGACGGCTGGGACCTGAAATCTGTCACTATTGGAGAAGATGGATATACCCTCGACGACGTTCTTGTTCACGATGCCACGTGCGAAGACAACGTTTTGCAATTGAAGCTTGCGCTTATGGGTTTAGAAGGAGATAAATTACCGGTAGCAATGGGGGTAATACGTGATGTAGAAGCACCAACCTACGAGCAGGAACACGAAAAGCAGATAGAAGCAGTTCAGGCAAAAACCCCAAAACGTTCGTTTGAAGAGTTTTTAATGTCTTCAAGTACTATTTGGGAAGTAAAGTGAAGCGAAATTATTGCTGGTAGGGTGATTTAGTCCACTCCGAAAAGTCAGAGTCCCTACTTTTTACTCTTATAATCTGAAGAGAACTTTAGCTAATTGCTGATAATTAAGCTTTTCCCTTTAGGAACAGAGGGTAGAAAAAGCCTAATTATCAGCAATTGTGTCTTTTCAGAGTGTATTCATAATTCGAGTCTCGACTTATGAATACACAATAGCTTTTTTTTTGGTTATTGACAAAAGAGTTCACTGAAGAACTAAACTATTTATCTCTATCTTTTTTTCTCCGTTCTATTTCCTTTTTTATTAAAGATAATTCTCTGCTGGATTGACCCGTTACAGAACTGTTCTCTTCTGCTCTACGAATCAGATAGGGAATCATTGTTTTAACTGCTCCATACGGAACGTATTTTACAACATTATAGCCCTGTTCTGCTAAATTATAGGTCAAATGACCGCTCATTCCATAGAGCTGCGAAAAATAAATATGAGGATGATTACGCGGTAAGCCGCGTTCTTCAATTAATGTTGCTAATAATCGTGTGCTTTTTTCGTTGTGTGTGGCAACCATAAACCAAATGGTATCAACATTGTCTACAAAATAACGAATAATTTCATCAAAATCTCTGTCGGTTGCTTCTTTATTAGGCTGAATGGGCGAAGGATAACCCATTTCTTCAGCTCGTGCGCGTTCTTTCTCCATGTACGCTCCGCGTACAATTTTCAATCCTAACTTAAAGCCTTCGGCTTGAGCAGTTGCATGATGCTGCTTAATTACTTCCACGCGGTCGTGACGATACATTTGGTAAGTATTCTGAACAATAGCTGATTCTTTATTGTACTTACGCATCATATCCAATATCAAACTGTCCAGCATGGGTTGAATCCATGTTTCTTCGGAATCAATCAGTATCGGAACATTTAATTCGTATCCTAATTTACAAATATCGTCAACCCTTTTCACAATCAATCGATGACTTTCTTTTTCCGATTCTGTCAATGGTTCATTGTTACTTACTTTTACCATTAAATCAAACGAGCCAATTCCGCTCATTTTGAAAGCACTAAAGGGTGTTTTCTTATTATTATGAGCATAAGTTATTGTTCGCATGATTTCTTTGCAAGTCTCATCAAACACCTCTTCGTTTTCTTCGCCTTCAACGGCATAATCTAAAATTGTTCCCACATGTCTTTCATACAGTCTGTCAATCAGTTTTGAGCTATCGGCTATGGAGACACCTCCGCAAAAATATTTGTAAATGGTTCTTTTTACTATCCATTCGATGGGGAAATGAATGGCGAAAGCAATATTTACAAGTTTTTTACCCATATTCACCCATTTCGGATTGTTCATTACTCGAAAAAGGAGATGCATTTCACGCAAATCGGTATTAGTTTTACCTCTAAATGCAATTTCAGTGTTGTTGAAATTGATAAATGATGTGTTGTTGTTCTTCATAAAAAATGGATTGTGAATAGATTTACACAAAATTAAAAATAAAAATGACATGTTGTATGTTTCCTTCAGAAGTAAATAAAAATATTGCATCGTTCAAGAGAATATTTAGATACATTTATCCTAAAATATTTTATTGAAACAGTCCTTTTTGTAAATAAATCTCATTTCTTTCTTTTTTATTTTCCTAAAATGAAAAAAAGAAGAAAGAAAAATCACACACCTGAAGCTGATGAAAATAGCGGATATTATTTTTGATAATTAATTTCAATCAACTCAATATCAAAATAATACAAAGTAATATTGGAACAAATAAAATTAAACCTTTTACCTAAAAATCAATCTAAATTCATTAGAACAGGGAAATGTTTCGACCAATTGTGATAATTATAAGATAAATGTTAAACTTTTGGGTGACTCATTTGTTAAAATGAGAGATAAGAAACGTTCTTTAAAATATTTTTTAAACAATAAGGTAAGTAAAACAGAAAAGTATGAGAAAATCGACTATTTGGATACTTGCCGGCGTAATGATTTTTGCATTTGTAGGATTACTGTTTCTTCAAGTCAAATATATACAAATTACTTTGGCTTCAAGAAATGAACAGTTCGACGAATCTGTGAAAAGAAGCTTGTATCAAGTTTCACGGAATTTAGAACTTGATCAAACTTTGCAATACATCGAAGATGATATAATTGAATCTGAAAAGAAATACTCACATTATACCCGCCCGCAACAAACGGGATCATCTTCAACTGTAATAAAACAAAGAGAACGTTGGACAGGTACTAATCCCGATGGAAGTAAATCGATTATAGATTACGACATAAAAACAGAGTCAGGAGAAAATCCTCAACACGGAGTGTTTATATCGCCGGGGCATGGAGTAAATACAATTTCTAAAACTTCGTATGAATTGCAACAAGCCTTTTCGAAACGATATTTACATGAAAAAGCGCTGCAAGATGAAGTGATTCTGAAGATTATGAACCAGGCAAGTACAAAACCTATTGAGGATCGTGTAGACTTCCGACAATTAAACGCATACATTCGCTCAGAATTATTAAGCAACGCCGGTTTAAGTGTTCCGTTCAGCTTTCAGGTAGTAAACCCGAACAATCAAGTGGTATATTCCACACCGGGTTATCCTACAAAAAAAGCGAAAGAGGTTTATACGCAAATTCTGTTTCCGAACGATCCGCCGGCACGCTTGAACTATTTGAGGGTTTATTTCCCTACAAAAGGTGAGTATGTGTTTAGTGAATTATCATTTGTGGTACCGTCATTAATCTTTACAGTAATTCTTTTGATAACGTTTATTTTCACTATCATTACTCTTTTCCGACAAAAGCGTTTGTCTGAAATGAAAAACGATTTCATCAATAATATGACACACGAATTAAAAACTCCGGTGTCAACCATTTCCCTGGCAGCACAAATGCTTAAGGATACATCATTGGCAAAATCGCCTGAGGTGTTTAAACATGTTACAGGTGTCATAAATGATGAGACAAAACGGTTGAGCTTTCAGGTTGAAAAAGTGTTGCAAATGTCACTGTTCGACAAACAACGTGCAACATTAAAATTGAAAGAAAAAGACGCCAACGATTTAATTGTGAGTGTGGCAAACACGCATGTATTGAAAGTTGAAAAATATGGAGGTACATTAGATATTGATTTGCAAGCGGAGGAATCTACCGTAAAGATAGATGAAATGCATTTTACAAATGTTCTGTTTAATTTATTGGACAATGCGGTAAAATATCGCAAAGAAGATGTTCCTCTAAAATTGATGATGAAAACATGGAATGATGCCGGAAAGTTATTTATATCGATAGAAGATAACGGAGTTGGTATAAAAAAGGAATATGTGAAGAAAGTGTTCGATCGCTTTTATCGAATTCCAACCGGAAACGTTCACGATGTCAAAGGATTTGGATTAGGATTAGCGTATGTACATAAAATTGTAACAGATCACAAAGGAACTATTCGCGCTGAAAGCGACTTAGGTAAAGGTACGAAATTTATAATTAGTTTACCCTTAATAACACAAAATTGATATGGAAGAAAAATTAAAATTATTTTTGGCCGAAGATGATGAAAATCTAGGCATGTTGCTCAGAGAATATCTCCAAGCAAAAGGTTATGAAACCGATCTTTTCCCCGATGGGGAAGCCGGCTTCAGAGGATTCGTAAAGACAAAATACGACCTGTGTATAGTAGATGTGATGATGCCCAAAAAAGATGGCGTTACACTGGTAAAGGAAATCAGAACTATTAATAGTGAAATTCCTGTAATCTTTTTAACCGCAAAGAATATGAAAGAAGATATTCTGGAAGGTTTTAAAGCGGGAGCTGACGACTACATTACCAAACCATTTAGCATGGAAGAATTGGTGCTTCGTATTGAAGCCATTATTCGTCGTGTGAAAGGTAAAAAGTCGAAAGAAAAACAGTTTTACAAGTTTGGTAATATGACTTTTGATACGCAAAAACAAATTCTTACTATTGGTGATACACAAACAAAACTTACCACCAAGGAGTCAGAGTTGCTAACATTGCTTTCAGCACACAGCAACGAAATTTTGGAGCGTAATCATGCATTGAAACAAATTTGGGAAGAAGATACCTATTTCAATGCACGTAGCATGGATGTTTACATCACTAAGTTGCGTAAATTGTTGAGACCCGAGCCAAACATCGAAATAATAAATATTCACGGTAAAGGTTACAAATTAATTGTTCCTAATGAAGAAGAGGAAGAAGGAAACGAGTAATCCCTCCGTCAATAAATTTAATTAACATTGCGAAAAGCCGCTTTTGAAAGCGGCTTTTCGCATTTTTTGTGCACATTGCGGCTTGAGTCCGCATTGTGCATAAAATAAACCAATTATACCTCCTGCTAATTATATTGACAATGTGGTTTGGATTTGCAATGTTCGATTGCTGCAAAGGAACCTTGAAAAGGGTTCAATCTCCAAACAACCGTTGGCGAAAATTATGCATGCTGCCGCGCGATTGTATCGCGTGGTACCTATGTCTTTTTTTTTAAAATGTGATATTTTACAAAAAGTCCTCTCTGCAATGCCTTATTATTTATATTTATCACAGAATTTCACGGTAAATTCCCATACGTAAAAAAATCAAGAATTTGCAGCTCCTGTAAACCCTATCTTTAGATTGTTTAGCCATTCATATTTTTGATTTGCGTACATTTTTGTCATTTCTAAAATCAGTGGTAGCGTTCTTTTTTTCTTTAGTTGTATGGATATTTTATTTTCTCCGATTCTGATGTCGCCTGAATTCTCCAAAAACTTATCATAGATAGTCTGGTCCGAATTGTGCGCATATCTATCTGTATCGGAAGCGAATAAACGAAACAGATTGTGGGTAACGATGCTCATTGTTAAATCGAAATCTACTTTTATTACCATAGAAGATGAAACCAAGTTGAGATGAAAAAATGATATCTGTTCTGAAATGGATTTTTCTACAATCCAACGTCTGGCATACTTCCTGACTATTTGTTCTCTTGACACCTGAAAATCGTTGGTAATGATGATTGCCGGTTTTATTTTACCATGCCCGATAA
>Ga0265293_10003009_pt1 | contig 32274 bp, 34 predicted proteins | sample Munlanlewell138R_FD_192505 | JGI IMG/M metagenome (GOLD analysis project Ga0265293, IMG submission 192505) | Leachate microbial communities from a municipal landfill in Southern Ontario, Canada - Leachate well 138R | ecosystem: Engineered > Solid waste > Landfill > Unclassified | place: Canada... | reverse complement strand
ATCGCTCTTCTGTTAAATTTTTGTAGTAAAAAATTATAACTTATCTGAAGTTTGATTCAACTTTTTAAAATTTAAATCAGCTTAAATTACGGGTTGTTTTTTATAATCTGCAAGTGGCTCTTAAATATAGTTTTTTTTCCATTATCCCAACATCCTATTTTATTTTTATGCCAATATATATCACCAGTATATAAGTAATTTTCACCTAAGTATACATATTTCCCATTATGGCAAAATTCAAAAACTGGATTCTTTCTACTTCCTTTATTTATTCTGTTGTAGCAAAAATCTTGAATAGTAATACTATCTTTATTTGTATCAGGATATTTCTTTAAAATCATTGATAAAATTTCTTGTCTTGTTAAGATAATATTATTTATTCCATCTAATGTTTTGATTATTTTTTGATGTATAGTCATTTTATTATTTATAAACTCCTAAAGTTAATAGCATAATACATGCAATTATATTAAAAATTACTTTTATAATATTTTATTATGTTATTATTTTTTCATTCTCAAAAGTTCCCTCGTTCCCAACTTCCAAAGTTAGGAACGAATACTTAATCCTATACCCATTAAAATCTAAAAAAATCAAAAAGCTATAATTTTTTTATTTAAACAAATAATATACTTCATTTTGTTAGAATGAAACACATTTTAAATATTGGAGTTTCTTATGACTGCACCAAAACAAGATGCAAAAAAAATCATTGACTCATTACCTGAAGATACATCGTATGATGAAATAATAAAAGAGTTGGCTTTTGATAGAATGATTCAAAGAGGCTTAAAAGACTCAAAAGAAAACAAAACTATTTCAAATAAAGAAATGAAAAATAGAATTAAACAATGGTAGAAATTCATTGGACAAATGAAGCTGAACTTTGGTTAAAAGATATACATGACTATATTGCCTTAGATAAAAAATCAATTGCAAAAAAAGTTATAAATGATATCTATCAAAAAGTTCAAATATTACAATCCTATCCACGAATCGGTTATGAATATGAAAATAATGAGCATAAAGAGATAAGAATATTGCTTTATGGTCATTATCGAATTGCATATTTGATTAAAAATGAAAACACAATTGATATATTAGGTGTATTTCATGGAGCTTTAGATATAGAACGGTATTTGTGAATAACTCTCTTTCTCATTCCCGAAATTCCGGGGACAGGATACATAATTAACATATGTTGATGCTTCTCTTAAACACCTAAAGGCTTTCTAACAAAAAAGCACATAAAAATTACAATATGCAATATTTTTAATTCCCAAAATATTTTTCTGATACGATACTCCTATAAAACTTTAGGAGTATTCAATGCAAAACAATTCAAAAATCACACACAATACAATGGTAGATGATAAAATATTTGTCATTCGTGGTGTACAAGTTATGATAGATAAAGACTTAGCAGAACTTTATCAAGTGGAGACAAGAGCATTAAATCAAGCAGTCAAAAGAAATATTGACAGCTTTCTATCTGACTTTATGTTTGAGTTAACAAACGATGAGAAAAATGAGCTTATCACAAAATGTGATAACCTACAAAAGCTTAAATATAATCCTTCTGCAATTAAAGTTTTTACAGAACAAGGTGTTTACATGCTTGCCACAGTTTTAAAAAGTAAAATTGCCAGAGAGGTTAATATCTCTATTATGAGAACATTTACCCGACTTAAAAACCAATCTGTCCCATATTTTGACATTATAAAACGACTTGAAAAATTAGAAACTGAAGATAATAAAACAAAAGAATTATTACACAAAGTCGTACAAGTTATAAACTCTATGCAGGAACTTCAAAATGAAGCAAAAAAAACGACTTTAAAAATTGGGTTTGTCAAAGAATAGGGCAGATGAATATTTTGGAATAGCATAGATATTTATGTAACTTTTTAGTGATAATTAATCTTTAAATGGTTATTATAAGACAACTGCTTAAAAGGAACTCACATGTCTATACCTAAAGTCAGCAACAAATATTTTCTTATCGATAAAGTTGTTATTACTCACAACTCTGTTTTGATGTATGATTTGTATAAAAAAAACAGCGATAAAAAAGCTGAGTTGGTTCTACAAAAATATGTACCCATTGTTGATAATATTTATAATACTCTTATGCATGAGCACAGTTTTTTGTTTGTTCATGAAGAAGAAAAGACACAATATGAAGAACATCTTACGCTTATTGCAGGTAAAAATATTGTTCCTCAACAAATGATTGCTTTATATACCAATTTCAGTGAGAATATGAATCAATTTTTTAAAAATCCTGAGTCTATGACCAATTATAAAATAGCAAAACAAAACGTACAAAGTCTGGTATCAACGGTTTTGAATACCCAATATAGCGCTTCATCTTTTCTTTCTATGTTGGTTTATGAATATTACACACATACTCACTCTTTAAATGTTTGCATCTATGCGATTAGTTTAGGAAAGCATTTAGGAATGGGCAAAGAAGCACTTGATGAGCTTGGAACAGCTGCGATGTTACACGATATTGGCAAAAGCAAAATTGATGAGAATATTCTTAACCGAAATGGAAAACTCAGTGAAGATGAGTTTAAAGAAGTTCAAAAGCATCCGGTACACAGTTGGAACATTTTAAAACAGTTAGGCATTAAAAATAAAAATATTTTAGCAGGAGTAAGAAGTCACCATGAAAAACTTGATGGCACAGGTTATCCCGATAATTTAAGCAGCAAAGAAATCCACATCTACGCTAAAATTATTGCCATTTGTGATGTGTTTGATGCGATTACAACAAAAAGAACGTATAAAGATTCTAAAAGTACCTTTGAAACACTTATTTTAATGAAAAAAGAGATGAGACAGCATCTGGATTCTATTTTAATCAATCATTTTATTTTGATGCTTAAAGAACAAAATAAAGTGTCATAATTACGATATCAATTTAAAAATTTTAGCCCTTTCTAACCTTATATTGAATAGTATGAATATTATTTGAAAACAATTTAATAAAGGTTAGGTGCTATGGAACAGATTAAAAACTCACTTTTTCTTATCTCTTCACTCTTTTTTTCGATTGCTTTTTTAGCCATTGGCTATGGGATGATGATTACGTTTATTGGAGTCTATTTAAAACAGATGGGAGCATCAAATCTTTCGATTGGTTTGATTAACTCCGCCTTTTTTTTAGGAGCAATGGCGTCCTCAATTTTCAGTCAAAAAATTATTTCAAGTATTGGACACATTCGAAGTTTTGCCACTTTTGCTGCTTTGATGGTGATTACTTTTTTACTTCATTCGATTTTTTTAAATGAACTCTTTTGGGGAGTTTTACGACTTATTTCAGGGTTTGCTTTTTATGCTTTGTTAATCATATTGGAAAGTTGGCTCAATGAAAAAAGCTCCAATGAAAAACGTGGAGAAATTTTGGCAGTTTATACCATTATTTTTTATCTATCCACTGCTTTGGGACAACTTATTTTAAGTATTCCTACGGCATCGGAATATTTTATTTTTACAGTGGGTTCGGTTTTGGTGCTGTTGTCCTTGATTTTTATTGCCATGACAAAAATTAAAGAACCCATTTTAAAACCCTTTGAGCAATACAGTTTTCCTAAGCTGTACTTTATTGTTCCCTTAGCGCTTACGGGCAGTTTTATTGGCGGTTTTTTTGTGGGTGGATTTTTTACCATGGTGCCTTTGTATATTTTAAATTTATTTGATTCCACACAGATGTTATCGATTTTTATGGCAGTGACTATTCTAGGAGGATTGGTTTCTCAATGGCCCATAGGAAAACTCTCCGACAAATACGGACGGCGAAAATTGATTGCATTTTGTGGATTTTTTACGGCTTTCGTCTCTTTTTTATTTGTCATATTGCCCCATTTTGAAATACTGTATTATGTTTTGGGCGTTTTATTGGGAGTGAGTATTTTTGCCATTTATCCTTTAAGTTTATCTCGTGCTAATGATGTTTTAGATGAAAACAAAGATATTGTTGAAATCAGCCGAGCACTGCTTTTTACGTATGGGTTAGGCTCTTTTGTTGCTCCCATTGTGATTGGTTTTGGCTTTAAGTTTATCAATGAAGATATTATTTTTCTGCTTTTTGTTGTATTGGGACTTTTTTTGGCGTTATATTCTTTATCAAGACAACGCATAGCTGATGATGACATGAGTGTTTTTGTCAATGTTCCTGTTGCTTCGGGTGCGGTTATGCCTGAGTTTGACCCGCGGCAAGATGAACAGTGGGTGGAAGAGCATACAAAAAATTAAAAAGTACAATTGCGTTCTGACACAGATTAACGCTTATTTTGTTATAATATTTCCAAAATGAATAAGGAAAACATTTGTTTAAAAAATCGATATACGGTTTTATCTTTTTACTCTTTTTTAATGTCTCTTTATACGCCAATGAACTTCAAAAAGTGACTTTACAACTTTCATGGTTTGACCAATTTCAGTTTGCAGGGTATTATATTGCCAAGGAAAAAGGGTTTTATGAAGCGGTTGGATTGGATGTTGAAATCAAACCGTTTGAGTTTGGAATTGATATTCCTTTGGAAGTCAGTAATGGCACAATTGATTTTGCCGTGGGGCGTGAAACCCTGATTTTGGAACGAACCAAAAACCGTGATATCGTGGCGTTGTATGCGTTGTTTCAAGCCACGCCTTTGGTGTTGTTAAGTACCAAAGAATCAGGGATTGACTCCATCAATGATTTTAAATCCAAACGAATTATGACCACCATTGATGATGCCAGTGAAGTCTCTTTAAAAGCGATGATCAGTTCTCACAACGTGCGATTGGAAGAGCTGAATTTTTTAAAACATTCGCATAATATTCAGGATTTAATTCATAAAAAAACCGATGTTATTTCGGCGTATATTTCCAAATCACCTTTTGATTTAAACCAATTAGGGGTGGAGTACAATATGTTTGACCCCAAAGCGTATGGCTTTGATATGTACAGTGATTTTTTATATACCAGCCATCAGTTTTTGAACAACCAAAGTACCATTGTGAAACGTTTTAAAGAAGCCTCTTTAAAAGGGTGGGAGAATGCTTACTCCAATATTGACCAAACCGCACAATTGATTTTTGAAAAATATAATTCTCAAAATATAAGTTTAGAAGCTTTGATTTTTGAGGGCAATGAACTGAAAAAACTCTCGTATTTTAATACCAATGAATTGGGCGTGATTCGACATGAAAAATTGCAACGGATTTATGATTTATACAATGTCATGGGTTTGGTAGAAAAACAGATTAAAATCAAAGATTTTTTGGTCCCCGATATTTTAAACGCACTTGAACTTTCTCAAGAAGAAGTGGCGTATTTGAATGAAAATCAGAGAATAAAAATGTGTATCATTCCTGAAGCGATGCCTTATTCGGATATTAAAAATGGCAATTTGATTGGATTTGTTGCTGATTATGTCAAATTGATAGAAGAGTATTTGCATGTGCATTTTGAACTCGTACCCACAAAAAATATGGCACAAACCTTGCAATTTTTACAAGAAGGAAAATGTGAAGTTTTACCTACGGCTCAAATGACTGAATCTCGTAAAGAGTTTTTAAATTTTACTAAAGAGTATATCCATATTCCTTTTGTACTATTAACTCAAAACAATCAACCTTTTTTCAGTGATATTTTTGCCATACAAGATAAAAAAATTGCTTTAGTTAAGGGGTATGCGATTTCGGATTTACTTAAAAAGAAGTACAGCAACTTTGAGTTTATTGATGTCAATACCTTAGACCAAGCCTTTGCCATGGTTGAAAAATCGCAAGTTTTTGCTACCATTGCCCCTTTGGCAACGGCTTTGTATAAACTCCAAGAAGAGAATATTGCCAATCTTAAAATCTCGGGTAAACTTGATGAGGTCAATAATCTGCGTTTGAGTGTGATTAAACAAAAGCCTGTTTTATTTGATATTTTAAATAAAACAGTCAATGCTTTAGATGAAAACAGTGTGAAGAGCTTATTGAATAAATGGATGTATATTCACTATGAAAAAGAGTTTGATTCTACGTTGTTGTGGCAAATTTTATTGGTATTTGGTTTGATTTTAGTGGCTATTTTATATCGACAACGACTGCTTAAAGATATGAACAAAGAGTTGCAAAATAAAGTGGAAGAAAAGACCAAAGAACTGATTGTCATCAATGCCCAACTTGAACACAGAATTAAACAAGAAGTGGAGAAAAACTTAAAAAAAGACCGTATTTTATCACGACAATCTAAAATGGCATCCATGGGAGAAATGATAGAAAACATTGCGCACCAATGGCGACAGCCTTTAAGTATTATTTCTACGGGAGCAAGTGGCTTAAAACTTCAAAAAGAGATGAATAATCTCAATGATGAGGTGTTTGAAGAGACTCTTGAAGCCATTATTAAAACATCAAATTATCTCTCTTCAACCATTGATGATTTTCGTTATTTTTTTAAACCGCAAAAACAAAAAGAGGAGTTTGAAATTAAAAATGCCATCAATAAAAGTTTGGACTTACTCTCTTTAAATTTTAAAGAGATAGAAATTATTAAAACCATTCAAAATGCAAAAGTCTATGGTTTTGAGAATGAATTGATTCAAGTGTTTATTAATATTTTGAATAATGCTAAAGACGCGTTCAGAAGTAAAACAGTAGGGCGAAAAATGGTTTTTATTGATGCGTATAAAAAACACGATGATTTGGTCATTAAAATCAAAGATAATGCCGGTGGAATTCCTGAAGATATTATCAGTAAAGTGAGTGAACCGTATTTTACGACCAAACATAAAAGTCAAGGTACGGGCATAGGGCTTTATATGTGTGAAGAGATTTTGCGAAAACATATGAATGCCACGTTAGAGATTGAAAATGTAACGTTTGAATATGAAAAAGAGCATTGCAAAGGGGCGATGTTTATTATTGTGATGAAAAAAGTATCCGTATGAAAAAAAAAGATTTAAAACGATTATTAAAAAATCTTCCTAAAACTCCCAATATTATGGGACGAGATAAACTGTTTAACAGTGCTGTGTTGATTCCTTTTGTTAAAATTAAAGGGGAGTATTTTATTCTTTTTCAAAAAAGAGCACAACATATTCGCCAAGGGGGTGATATTTGTTTTCCTGGGGGTGGATTTGAAGAGGGCATAGACAAAAGCTTTAAACAAACAGCCTTAAGAGAGACCAAAGAGGAGTTGGGCATAAAGAAAAAAGACATCAAAATCATTGGAAGGCTTGATACCATGGTGGCTGCTTTTGGTGCTATTGTGGAGCCTTTTGTGGCATTGATAAAAAAATCGGCACTTAAAACCATGAAAATAGATGAAAATGAAGTGGAAAAAACGTTGCTGATTCCTTTGGATTATTTTAAAAAACATGAAGTGTTGGAATATAATTTACGCAGTGAAGTTAAGCCTTATCATATTGATGAATTTGGTAACAAAGAGGTTTATTTTCCTGTCGATGAACTGGGGTTGCCACAAACTTATCAACAACCATGGGGACATAAAAAACATAAAGTGTATGTCTATAAGTATGAAGATGAAGTGATTTGGGGTATGACCGCAGTAATTTTAAACGATTTACTCAAAAGATATTAAGGAAAAAAAATGAATGTAATTCGGTGTGAAAACCAATCTATTTGTCCCTCAAAAGTGGTTTGTATTGGGCGAAATTATGCTGAACATATTGCTGAATTAAACAATGAAATTCCAGAAGAAATGGTATTTTTTATTAAACCCAACTCCGCTATTTCTACGAGACTAAAACTTCCTAAGAATGGACAAAAATGCCACTATGAAGCCGAAATCTCATTTTTGATTCAAAATCAAAAAATCAGCGCCGTTGGTTTTGGTTTGGACTTAACCCTACGAGAAGTTCAAACTCACTTAAAACAAAAAGGGTTGCCGTGGGAACGTGCGAAAGCTTTTGATGGTTCGGCAGTTTTTTCTGAATTTATCCCTTTTTTATATCAAGGTGAAAATTTGGAAGTACAATTGTATATCAATGCCGTTTTGGTTCAACAAGGGGAGGTTGATATGATGATACACAAACCCCAAGCGATTTTAAAAGAGGCACAAACGTTTTTAAGCTTTGAAGAGAATGATATTTTAATGACAGGAACACCTAAAGGAGTAGGAGAGATAAAAAAAGGCGATATCTTTTTGGGAAGAATTTTATCAAATAATAAAATATTGCTTGAAAAAGAGTTTATCGTAGAGTGATTTTTAGTTCACAAATGCTATTCTTATAAAAATAATAATAAATTTACAGTTAGGTTTTAAAGAATGAATTTAAAAAACAAAGTTGTTTTTATCGTGACGTTTTTGTTAATCTCTTTTTCAGTGGGGTCTTCGGTTTTAAACTATGTAAAATCTTTAGAAGAGACACAAATTCAACTTAAAGAACGTTCTCTTCCTTTATCCATCGACAATATCTATACGGAAGTTCAAAAAAACTTGATTGAGCCTACCCTCGTTTCATCAATGATGGCAAACGATACGTTTTTAAAAGATTGGTTGATGCACGAAGAGCTTGAGGTAGAAAAAATTGCCAAGTATTTAGAAACCATTAAAAACAAATACAACATGTTCAGCACTTTTTTGGTCTCTGAAAAAAGTGGCAATTATTATACGGCAAAAGGGTTACTTGAAAAAGTCAAAGAAGGTAACCCCAACAATGCGTGGTATTTTCGGTTTAAAGAGATTCAAGAACCCTATGAAATCAATCTTGACTTTAACAAATATATGGGCGATTCTTTGATTATGTTTATTAACTACAAAATTTTTGATGAAACCTATCATTATTTGGGAGCAACAGGAATTGGTATTAAAATTTCGTATATCAATGAAATGCTCAAACACTTTCGGGTCAAATACAATTTTAATGTTTACTTTGTCAATAAAGAAGGAGAGGTTGTCCTTTCAGAAGTAGGGGTAAATCGAGTTTCTCATTTGAATGAACTCAAAGAATTAAGTGCGTTAAGCAGTCAAATTTTAGAAGAAAGTTCAAAAACCTTAGAGTATACCAAAGAGGGAAATCACTATATCTTAAACACCAAATATATCAAAGAGTTGAATCTTTATTTACTTGTAGAAGCTAAAATTGAAGAGTTTACACAAGAAGTGGAAAAAACGTTTATTTTGAACTTGATGACCTCTTTAATGGTGACATTTATTATTATTGCTATTATTTTATATACCGTCAAAGGGTACAATAAAAAACTCGAACACTTAGCGGCGTATGACAGTTTAACCAAATTGCCCAATCGGCGAACATTTAATTTAAATTTTGAAAAGGCATTGCGTTTATACAAACGTGATAAAGTACCACGAAGCATTATTTTCTTTGATATTGATAATTTCAAACTCATCAATGATAACTATGGACATTTACTCGGTGATACGGTTTTAAAACGAATTGCAACGATTTTGAATGTACAAATTAGAAGCAGTGATAATATTTCACGATGGGGTGGAGAGGAGTTTTTGATTTTACTGCATGACTCTTCTTTAGAGGATTCTTTTGATGTCGCAGAAAAATTACGGGCGGCATTTGAAAATGATATCGAGTTGCATGATTTGGTTAAAGGGGGCGTGACTTCAAGTTTTGGTGTGACATCATTTCAAGTTGATGATACCATTGAAAAAATTGTAACGCGAGCCGATGAAGCGTTGTATAAAGCCAAACATCAAGGCAAAAATTGTGTGGTAAAAGGATAAATATGCACTACAATGAATTAACCGATGAAGAGAGATATGTCATAGAACAAAAAGGAACAGAACGCGCTTTTAGTGGAGAGTATAACGACTTTTATCAAGAAGGCACGTTTCATTGTAAAAAGTGTGGTGCAAAATTGTATGACTCAACTTCCAAGTTCTCCTCAGGGTGCGGTTGGCCCAGTTTTGATGATGATTTAGGCAATGTCAAAAGAGTTCCTGATAAAGATGGCAGACGCACTGAAATTGTGTGTGCTTCTTGCGGTGGGCATTTGGGGCATGTTTTCCAAGGAGAAGGGTTCACGGCTAAAAACACACGGCATTGTGTCAACTCGGTTTCAATAACATTTAAAGCACGTGCATGAATACGCCACAAATTAACATTGCCATGCTGATTGATTGTGATAATGTCAGTGCAAAATATATTGACAGCATAATCAACGATTTATCCAAATACGGTACCATAAATATCCGAAACGCGTATGGAAATTGGAAAGACAAACGTCTTCAAGGGTGGGAAGATGTGTTGCACAAATACAACATCAAACCCATTCAACAATTTGCCTATACCAAAGGAAAAAATGCCAGTGATATTGCCATGGTGATTGATATTATGGATTTGCTCTACACCAAAGAGTTAGGGGCAGTTGCCTTGATTACGAGTGACAGTGATTTTACCCCAGTTGTTTCACGTATTTTATCCAATGGGTTAACAGTATATGGCTATGGTGAAGATAAAACCCCCGAATCGTTTGTCAATGCGTGTTCTCAATTTATTTATGTGGAAAAACTTTTTGACTATACCAAAGAGGACGTTGCCAGTGTCAATACCAACAATAAACTCAGCAAAACACAACTTCGAAAAGACACCAAACTCGTAGCACTTTTAAGAAAAGCAGCTGAACAAACTTCCGATGACAGCGGTTGGTCAAATATTGCTGCTGTTGGATTGTATATCAATCAAAACTCCTCTTTTTCGCCCATTAACTATGGATATAAAAAATTAGGAGAGCTCATCAAAGCCACAGAATTGTTTGAGATTAAAATTTTGGGTGAAAATAAAACCATTATGCTTATTCGCGATAACCGATTTTAAAAGGAGATAACATGGCAACACAACAAGCCTATTTCGCCGCAGGTTGTTTCTGGGGAGTGGAATACTATTTCCAACAAACACAAGGGGTTATGAGTGCAATAAGTGGTTATATGGGCGGAGTAACACCCAATCCCAGTTACAAAGAAGTTTGCACTGGATTGACGGGGCATTTAGAAGTAGTAGAAGTTAATTATGAGGATACTCAAATCTCATATGAAGCGTTGGTTAAACTCTTTTTTGAAATCCACGATTTTACTCAAACCAATGGACAAGGCCCTGATATTGGAAGCCAATACTTAAGTGCTATTTTTTATCGTAATGAAGAAGAAAAAAAGGTTGTCAAATCGTTAATTGAACAACTGCAATCCAAAGGTTATCGGGTTGCGACTTCTTTGATTTCAACACACAACACACCCTTTTTTCAAGCAGAAGAGTACCATCAAGATTACTATTTTAAAACAGGCAAAACACCTTATTGTCATGGGTATAAAAAGATATTTTAAAAGAGTTAGTGTGTGGAGGAGTTTTAAAAACTCCACCCCCCTTGAAATAAAATTCGACTGTTTGCCGTAGGTTCACTTGAAACGGCTTGGCTGTTTGCAGTCCAAGCTACTTGAAGTTTTCCAAAGAAATCTTTGTATGAAGCATAATATCCCACTCCCACATCTTGTAAAGATTTGGATTCAAATCCTACATTATTGTTTGCCATAAAAACTCTTCCTTTGTCATAAAATACCCCAATGGTATTGGAAAGTTCATTGATGTTGGGAAGTCGATACTTTAACTCGGTACTAAAAACATACCCATTTTCTGCACTTAACTCACCATCAGGATAAACCTTAACGCCATTGGCTCCACCAATGGATAAATCTTCACTTCCATCTAAATTTTTATTGCCTAAGGCATATTGCATTTGTAAAGAGGATTCTAAAGAGATAAGTGGAGTAAAGGCAATAGTGTGTTCTAAATCTAAGGTAACTTTAGAATAATTTCCATTGGTCTTTGCTCCGTTTTCATCGGCTGTTCGTTTTGTATTATCATCAAAGCTTAGGTTTCCATGGGTTAAGCCTATTAGAACCAAAGATTGAGAATCAAGTCCAAATGCCAAATAGTTTTTATCATAACTTAATCCAAGAGTAATAACATCCGCATCTTTTTTTGTTGTATCATTGGTGCTTTGAACTTCATCTTTTAACTCTTTGTGTGCAATGTTTAAAGAGGCATATAAGTTTTCCAATCGTGTTCTTACAATAGGATAGCTTAGTGTGGCATCCAATGTTTTAGAATTTCCTTTGGCATCCAATGATTTATACTCTTCATCTAACGCATATGTTGTATGAGAGTAACTGATTTCTCCTTTTAAGCCATTGGGCATAAGAATACTTGAGTAAGCAACTCGGGCATTGGTTAAATCAGCGCTGTCACTTAAAAGCCCACTTAATGAAATCTTATCCCCTATTTTAAACGGAGAGTTAAAGTTTATCCCTGCCATGATTCGGTTTTTGCCGGTATATCGACTGCCTTGATTATCAACAATGACATAACCATCATAGGCCTTTGAAGCTTGAGTGGCAATAGTAAAATCACTTGTTCCAACTTTTGATCCGGGCATAACATCCGCTTGTGTTACCACAACGCCTGGCGTATCATTGATAATAAGCATGGCTCTTTCTAATGTATGCGTAGAGACAACATTATCTCTTTTGGCATCATCAAGCATGGCTTGAACCACACTGCTTTTTACCAAAGAGTCATTATTGAGTTTAAACTCTCCATAATTTCCTTCAATAATGGCAATGGTAATGACACCATCATTTTCATTGATATTTTGCACCGGCAAATAAGCTCGTGCGACAAAATATCCTTGGTTTCTGTACTCTTTAGTAATAATACTCGCAACTTCTTGAAGTTCTTTAAAGGTTAACTCTTTATTGGCATACGAAGCAATACGTTTTAAAAGAACTTCTTCTTTGATATGGATTGCTCCTTCTATTTTAAAGCTTTTAACAAAAATGGTTTTACCGCTTGTATCTTCTGCCATAACAGGAGCATATTTTTTTGCTCCACCAATTTCAACCAAAGGAGTCTCTTTTTGTTGGGTTACTTCTTTGGGTGGTTGAACTTGTTTAACGACATCTCCAATATTGGGAGTAGCTCCTAAAAGAAGCGAAGAACTTAAAATTGATAGTGTTATTATTGTATTAATCTGTTTCATCTGTTATTTACCCTTTTTTTAGTTTCTTTTATCTTCAACAACATAAAATTCTTGCTCAACACCTTCTGGTAGATTCACACCACCATTGACCAATTCCACAATTGAGTTAGCACTTAGGGCAACTCGGGTTTCTTGAATAATAGGAGTGCCGTTGTTATTTTGTTGTTCAGATTGATTTGAATTATTTGAAGAAGGGCTTGGTTGCATTGCTCTTATGTCACTTAATGTTAAGACTTTAGAAGGTTCTCCTTCCAGTGGTTTTGAAACTAAAGATACTTTTGTTCCCTCACCAAATCCTAAATCAATAGGAGGTGTAATGGTTGTTTTAACTGTTTGTGGTTGAATAACAGGAGGAGTGATTTTGGGTACATCAACTTTTATGGCATTGGTATTCACAATAGCAGTTATGACTTTATTGACCTCTTCATTGGTGTTTGTTGTAGTTGTGGTTGTGGTTGAAATATTATTTCTTGAGTTTAAATCGGCAATAATAGATGCAATATCTCTATTATCTAAAGAAGTTTGATATGAAATAACAGTGGATGAAGAGTTTGCTGCTAATGTACCAATATTAAACTTAATCGCCATAGCTTTATCACCAGTAATCGTGTAGCCTTTTATAAAATTAGAATCTCCATAGGTTGTAACATTACTACAACAACCTAAACCAATTGCAAGTTCAGTACGTGTATCGGTTGAATAAAAAAGAATATTAGATTGTGAACCAGCTAAAGTATGATAAGGGTCATTTGCAAGTCCTTGTCCGCTTAAAACTGCAACTTTATCAGAAGATATAGTAGATTCAATTGTTTGTTTTGTAGAAGAACCTCCACCTACATCAGCATTGTTATCTGGGTCAAATTCTCTTGCAAAAGCAACATCTGCCATTGCTGAACCACTGTTATTGGTTAAAACAACACTGTTATTAAAAAATTTCTCATCTGTTTTGAAAGTAATATCTTGAACAACGGTTAAATCACCCTCAACTGAGGTAACTCTTGCTGATAATGTATTATCAGCCCCAAGAGGTAATAACTCTACATTCACACTATCAAACTGACTACTATATCCTGCTGTACTTGTACCATCTGCAAATGTACGGTAATTCTCATAATCTGAACCAGGAAGAAAATAATCGATTCGTAAATCTGATCCAGTACCAAAACCATCTGCATCGCCTGTCATACCAATTCTTGTATTTCCACCTTGTCTTCCAAAAAACAGACTTGGTATGGCTGTCCCTGATGAACCAAATACTCCTTTTGTTCCATGTATCCCCAATTCAATGTATTGTCCACCAAGAAAGACATTACCATCAAGTATGGCATATCGTGTGCTGGCAACTCCTGAACCTTTTTTCCATTGTAAAGATTTTCCACTTACTGTAGTACCATCTGCTTTTGTATATGAACTGGTACCTCCATCACTTGTTCCTTGTCCATATAAAAAGATAATACCTGCTCCTGCATTTGTGCTAGTTGATACAATATCAGCATTAACTGTAATATTATTGTAAGCATTTAAGGTTAATGTTTGGTCACTAGCCCAATTAATTGCACTATCAACGGTAATATTTCCATCACTTCCACTTTCACCCGAAGAGGTATCGACATCACTGTGATCAGGAGTATCTGTTTCAATCGTTACATCTCCACTACCAAGAGCAGTTTCAATCGCACCTGCCAGTGCTGCGTCAATGGTAATATTAACAGGATCAATTAACCATTCCCCTGCTTGTATATTCGCATTTAAAAAAGTAAAATCTTTCCCCGAAGTCTCCACAAAACCATCTTTGGCTTCAATACTTCCCCCCACTTGCACTTCTCCACCATGAGCAAACAGTTCCACATGACCAGTAAGACCATCCAAAGAATTGGCTTCAATAATTCCTGTGTTATTAACCACTCCTTTTAATAGTTCATTGACGGCATTGGTTGTAAGATAAATCTCTCCACCATCAGCGATGATATGTCCAGAGTTTTCAACTAAAGCATCCAGAACGCCTTTATTTACTTTTAAATTTACCAGTGAATTGCCATTGAGATTAACCGTATACTCACTTGCACCTACGAGATGAACTTTTCCTTTAATTGCTTTTATGGTTCCTTGGTTTCTTACTTCATTTGAAGCAAGGATTACAGAACCCGCATCACTTATTGTAATGGTTCCTTCATTGATAACACTATTGGCAGAGGCATGTTTAAAATGATAATTCCCTGCATTAAAATCAGTGTCTGACAATTGAGCCGTGGTTGCTAAAAGTCCTGCTGTATTGATACTGGCATTTTTACCAAATAATACTCCATTGGAGTTTAAAATCCACACTTGACCATTGGCATTTAAAGCACCATTGATAATGGACTTCTCATTTCCTATGACGCGGTTTAATGTAATCGAATTGACATTGGGTTGATTAAAATTAACCGTTTCATTTGATGCGACGCTAAATTTTTGCCAATTAATGGTTGCTTTTTGAGTTGATTGATTGATATTCGTCGTGGTTCCATTTTGTGAAATAGTGGCACTTCCACTGGTTACTACTCCGCCACTGGGTGCGGCAAAGCTTATGGTTGTTGCACCTAAAAGAGCTGAAACTACTAAAGATATTTTTCCGCCTTTTAATATTTTAAAACATGATTTATAATCGGGATGCATTTTCATTTTTTCCTCCAAAGTAATTAATAAGATATTGGGTATGGATTTTTAAAAGTGTTACCTTTTTGCTATAAACCAATAACTAATAACAAATAACTAACAACATTATACATTTTCAAAATCGTAACAAAATCGCAAAAATAATTAATTTTTCAACTTTTTTTGCGATGTATTTGCGAGATGAGTTGGCTATAATTTTTATACACGTTCAAAAAGGTATAGAAATGATTGAAATACTCAATGAAAAAAAAATTTTACTTTTAGAAGACAGCGATGAGTTTATTGAAAATATTATTTCACTGTTTAATATGTTTGTCAAAGAGACTTTAGTTGCAAAAGATATCAAAAGTGCATTAAAAATTTATAATGAAGATAGCATTGATATTATTGTTTCTGATATAAACTTAAAACAAGAAAATGGTTTGGATTTTATTCAAGATATACGACAAACCAATCGTGAAATACCCATTGTGGTGTTAAGCGGATACAAAGACGAAGAGTATCTTTTTCGTGCGATGACACTTAATTTAAGTGGATATTTACTCAAACCCGTCAACTTTAAATCTTTGGTTGAGATTTTTGAAAGTTGTGCCAAAAAAATTAAGCTGAGTCTTATGGAGAGTGTTGCTTTAAAAGATGGATTTGTTTACAATAAAGAGCTTAAAACCATCTCTAAAGAGAAAGAAACATTTACACTCAATAAAAAAGAGATTTTGTTTTTTGATATGCTGATTTTAAATAAAAATAGAGTGATTACCAAAGAGATGATAGCTTCAATGGTGTATGAAAATGAAAATATGAGTGACAGTGCTTTAAATAATTTCATCATGCGGTTACGAAGACGATTTGGAAAATCTTTTTTACACACCATCCCCGATGTGGGCTACAAGTTAATTGTATAAGGAAATTGGTTGAAAATTTTTATTCTTTTATCTTTTTTTATCAGTACACTTTTCTCCCTTACATTAACTGATGAACAAAAAGCTTATTTGGAACAAAAAAAAGAGATTACCATGTGTGTTGATCCCGATTGGGAACCCTTTGAAAAAATTAATTCAAAAGGGGAACACGAAGGAATTTCGGCAGATTTAATTGCATTGGTTGCTCAACGACTTAATATTACTCTTAGACTTATTCCTACGAAAACTTGGATGGAAACCTTACGTTTTTCTCAATATAAAATGTGTGATATACTCAGTTTTCTTAATGATACGCCTGAACGCAGACGTTGGCTTATATTTACAGAGCCCATTTTTAGTGATCCCAATGTATTAATTGCACGAAGCGATTATCCTATGGTGGACGATTTATCAAAAATCAATGCCACAATTGCTTTTCCCAGTGGTACGGCAATGCATGAAAAATTTTCAAAAGATTTTCCCAATTTGATATTTGTACCCGTTGAGAGTGAAAATGAGGCGTTTACTTTGATTGAAAATAAAAAAGTGGATATGACCTTGCGTTCACTTATTGTGGCGGCACACACCATAAAAAAAGAGGGTTTATTTAATCTTAAAATAGTAGGAAAACCCGTTGAATATACCAATTATTTACGCATAGGAGTTTTAAAAGAAGAACCTGTTTTGCGCGATATTTTAAATGTAGGTATTGCTACGTTAACACAAAAAGATACAGATGCCATTGTGAATCGACATGTCAGTATTGTTATAGAAGAGAACAACAACTACACAATAGGATTCTGGGTCTTTGTGGCATTGTTATTTTTGATTGGTCTGATTTTATTGTGGAATCATTTATTGCGTAAAAAAGTTATTGCCGAAGTTCTAAAAAACTCTGAACAAACGGAGTTGTTATATCAGCAAAGTAAACAAGCTGAATTGGGAAAACTCATTGCCAATATTTCACATCAATGGCGAGATGGATTAACCAAAATTGGGTATATCAATCTTACAACCATGGCAAAACTTAAAATGAATCAAGATATTTCAAAAGAGTATCTTGAAAAGAGTACACACGATATTGAATATACTTTAGATTTTATGTCTGACACCATGCAAAACTTTTTAGAATATTACAAACCTTCCTCTCATAAAGTTGAATTTGATATAAAAGAGAGCATCAAAGCCTCAATGAGTATTATTAATACAAAAATTAAAAACCATGATGTCATCATTCGTATATTAGGGCAAAGTTTCACCACGGTAGGCATTAAAAACCAATGGATGCAAATATGGCTTAATTTACTTAATAATAGCATCAATCAAGCAGTCAAAAAATCGATAAAAACACCAAAAATTGAGATAGTCATACATAAAAACACCATTTCGTTTGAAGATAATTGCGAAGGATTTGATGAGGAAATATTAAAAAACTACCAAAATGAAAAGTTTAATGGTTTGGGTTTAAAAATGTCTAAAGATATTGCCAATGATTATGGTTGGGATATAGAAATTTTGAATAAAAGAGAAGGTGCTTCCGTTAAAGTGTATAAAAATCTAAAAAAAGAACAAAAGAGCCTTTAGTGCTCTTTTGTCCCTAAAATATAGTAAATGGGTTTTTGGTCTAATCGCTCTAAAGCTACGTTGTATTTGTTGCTCCAATGTTCAACTTCTTGGTGGAACTCTTCTAAAATTTCTGGAGCATCGTTCTCATCGCATTTAATTTTAAAGAAATCGGTTTTATTTGAAAGACCTACGTAGGCATTCATTTTTTTAATATGGTCATGTAAACTGATAATGTGTTTAGAAAATTTTTCAAATCCTTTGGTATTGTCAATCATTTTTTGAGCTTGTGAAAGTGAGTTTTCTGTTTTTGTGTAACCTAACTGTGAAAGTAAAACCTCTGCAGATACATCTAAATGCATATTTTCTCCTGTGTAATTTTTAACTTTAATGGTATCAAAATTGAACTTAAAGAAGTGAGTGGTGAGTGGTGAGTGGTGAGTGGTGAGTGGTGAGTGGTGAGTGGTGAGTGGTGAGTGGTGAAGCAATGTGACTTTACTTCTCACTTCTTACTTCTCACCTTTTTAAGTTCTTTTTTTGTACTATTTTTAAAATTTTAAAGGAGTGATGCATGTCAGTATTGGTTCAGATGGCTATGTTCCCTACGGATCAAAAAGAAAGCAAAAGTGAATATGTGGCACAAGTCATTAATGTCATACGAGAAAGTGGATTTGATTATCAGCTCACACCAATGGCGACGATTATTGAAACAAATAAAATTTCAGAAGCCTTAGGAGTTATTCAAAAATGCTATGAGAAGTTAGAAGAACTTGGATGTAACAGAGTTTATTCGGCGTTAACTTTTGATATTCGAAAGAATCACAGCAACAGAATGAAAGCCAAAATTCATTCCATTGAAGAAAAAATAGGTGAAGTGGCAAAGTAATTTATTTGCACTCACCTTTTTCTTCATATTTTCCCTCACGAAAGTTAAATACTTTTTTTACAGTAAATTTTTTACCTTCTTCTCGACACTCTTTTCGCTGGGTTTGGATATCTTTTTCTTGACAACCCGTAAAAATAATTAAAGCGGTAAAAATAAATCCAATTATTTTCATAATATACCCTTCTAAATTTTCTTCCTAACTGCTTTATTATAACATATTTTAGAAAATTTGTATAAATTATTTTTTTAAATACTAAAATTATCTTAATTTTTTATTATGAAAATAATCCACTTTGTTGTTTTTCAAAATGAATATCTAAGGCTTTAAGCTTAAAACTTTTACGATGTAAAGGACTGTATCCAAATGTTTTGATAGATTCAATGTGTGCTTTTGTACCATAGCCTTTATGTTGCTCAAAGTCATATTGAGGAAAATCTTTGGCAATATTTTGCATGTATCTGTCTCGGCTGACTTTGGCCAAAATTGAAGCAGCACTTACTTCTTTAACAGTGGCATCGGCTTTGATTTTACACTGTAAATTGTTAATTCCAAACGTGGTATTGCCGTCCATTAGGTACGCTTTGGCGTTAATGGTTTGCATAATTTCTAAAATAGAGTGTTTTAAACAATAACTTAATCCTTTATTATCGATGGTTTCATTGCACATAAACACAATATGAGAGTAAGAGTTGTCCAAAATCTCATCAAATAAAGCTTCTCTTTTTTTTTCACTTAATATTTTTGAATCATTTAATCCTGAAATCTCTTTTTTTAGTACAACACCCGCCACAACCAAAGGTCCTGCAAGGGGTCCTCGACCGGCTTCATCAATTCCGCATAACATGGTATAATTCCTTTATAAAAAGATATTATAAACTAACAGCTATTAATAAAAGATAATAAAAGACTTGACAATACTTAACTCAACTTGCTATAATTATTTAGCAATTAAATATTAGGAGTGCTAAAATGAATACAATTTTTGAAAAACTGACCAATCAACTCAACGAAACCATCGAGTCTTCAGTCTCTTTGGCGTTGCATAATAAAAATCAAGAAGTGGAGTTTGTACATATTATTTGGGCGTTATTGACCAATACCAACTCTTTATTAAATCAAGTTTTTAATAAGATGAATCAGGATAAAACGGCCATTGAATTGGATATTAAAAGTTATGCTTCAAAACTGCCACACGTTTCAACCGTAACGAAAGATAATATTAAAATATCAAAAGGGGTGGTGGAAGCCTTACAAAAAGCCCAAGGGTTAATGTCCAGCAGTGGAGATAAATATATTGCCATAGATACCTTGCTTTTAGCCAATTTGGATCAAAAAGTTTTTAAAGAGGTGATTGCCAAATATGTGGATATAAGTGAATTGAAAAAAACCATTCAAGCTATTAGAGGTGGAGCAAAAATAGAGAGCCAAAGCGGTGATGATGTGTTGGATTCGTTGGCAAAATATGGAATTAACTTAAATCAAAGAGCTATAGATGGAGAACTTGATCCTGTTATTGGGCGCGATGAAGAGATTCAAAGAATGATGCAAATTTTAATTCGAAAAACCAAAAACAATCCAATTTTACTGGGTGAACCAGGTACAGGAAAAACAGCCATAGTTGAAGGATTGGCACAACGAATTGTAGCCCATGAAGTGCCATTGAGTTTGCAAAATAAAAAGGTGATTACGTTGGATATGAGTGCGCTTATTGCTGGGGCAAAATATCGAGGAGAATTTGAAGACCGACTTAAAGCGGTTATTGATGAAGTGAAAAAAGCGGGAAATATCATTTTATTTATTGACGAAATTCATACCATCGTAGGAGCAGGTGCGAGTGAAGGAAGTATGGATGCTGCAAATATTTTAAAACCAGCTCTTGCCCGTGGTGAGTTACATACCATTGGTGCAACCACACTTAAAGAGTACCGAAAATATTTTGAAAAAGATACGGCATTACAAAGACGATTTCAGCCTATTTCAGTGGATGAACCCACAGTTAATGAAGCCATTCATATCTTAAGAGGCTTAAAAGAGCGACTGGAAACACATCATAATATTACGATTAATGACAGTGCCTTGGTTGCTGCTGCTAAATTGTCTGACCGATATATTGGGGATCGATTTTTACCCGATAAAGCCATTGATTTAATTGATGAAGCCTCAGCTGAACTTAAAATGCAAATAGAGAGTGAGCCATTGGTATTATCAACGGTTAAACGAGAAATTACAACGTTAAATGTTGAAAAACAAGCGTTGATTATGGAAGATAAAAAGAAAAATGCCAAACGCGTAGAAGAGATTGAAAAAGAGTTGGCAAATTTAAATGAAAAAAAACAAAGTTTGGAAACACAATTTGAGAATGAAAAAGAGACCTTTAATGCAACCTCTTCTTTAAAAACAAAAATTGAAGAGCTTAAAAACAAAGCACAAATTGCCAAACGTGAATCAAAATTTGAAGATGCGGCTAAAATTGAGTACGGTGAAATTCCTGAATTGGAAAATAAAATCAAACAAAATGAACAAAAATGGCAACAAATGCAACAAGAAGGAACGCTTTTACGAAACAGTGTTGATGAAGAGTCCATTGCTACAATTGTGAGTAAATGGACGGGAATCCCTGTCAATAAAATGCTCAGCAGCCAAAAAGAGCGAATCTTGAAAGTTCAAGAGGTGTTAAAAGAGGATGTTATTGGGCAAGATGAAGCGATTAAAGCCATCAGCCGAGCGATTAAACGAAACAAAGCAGGGCTTAGTGAAACCAGTCGTCCCATTGGTTCTTTTATGTTTTTAGGACCAACAGGAGTAGGGAAAACACAAAGTGCAAAAACCTTAGCAAAATTTTTATTTGACGATGAAAAATCATTGATTCGATTTGATATGAGTGAATATATGGAAAAACACTCTGTCAGCAGACTTATTGGTGCAGCACCTGGATATGTGGGATACGATGAGGGAGGGCAACTCACCGAAGCTGTTCGACGAAAGCCTTACAGTGTGATTTTATTTGATGAAATAGAAAAAGCCCATCCTGATGTGTTTAATATTTTATTACAAGTACTGGATGACGGACGATTAACGGACAACAAAGGGGTAACGATTGATTTTAAAAATACGATTATTATCTTAACATCAAACATAGGCAGTGCAAAAATCATTGAAATCAGCGATAAAGAAGAGCGACGAAAAGCGGTTATGAGTGAAATAAAAGCCTATTTTAAACCAGAGTTTTTAAATCGATTGGACGATATTGTTATTTTTGAACAATTAGGACTTGAACAAATTACCAATATTGTGGAGATAATGTTTGCTGATATTAAACGTAAAGTATCTGAACGAGATATTACCATTGCATTAAGCCAAAGTGCCAAAGAGTATATCGCCAAAGTAGGGTTTGATCCTGTTTATGGGGCAAGACCATTGAAACGAGCCTTGTATGAGGTGGTTGAAGACCAATTGGCGGATTTAATTTTAGAAGAAAAGATAAAAGAAGGCGATACCGTAACGTTTGATGTGCAAAACGACGAAGTGGTTGTAAAGGTTGGTTAATCAAAAAAGTAACGAGTGACGAGTAATCAGTAACGTGGTTTTGCTCACTTATTACTTTGTACATAATCAAAAATTAAGCTTACTTTAACTAAAATTCGCAACTTAATTTGCAAAAAGAGGATACTTAAGAATATGAAAAGAACATATCAACCGCATAACACGCCTAGAAAAAGAACTCACGGTTTCAGAATTAGAATGAAAACAAAAAGTGGACGAAAAGTAATTAATGCCAGAAGAGCTAAGGGTAGAAAAAGATTAGCTGTTTAAGCAAACTCCATAGACTTAATAGTACAAAAGAGTTTAACACTCTGTATAAACATGCCCAAAAGTGGCATACTGATTCGTTTGTGGCTTTTTTTAAACCCGACGAAGAACTCAAATTAGCTTTTGTTACATCCAAAAAAATTGGAAATGCAGTCCAAAGAAACAAAGCACGAAGAAGATTGCGTGCTTTTGTTTTATCTTATGAAAACAATATCAAAACGGGAAAATATATCTTTGTTGCCAAAGAAAAAATCAATGAAAATGATTTTGACAAACTCAAAAAAGATTTTAATTTTGCCTTTAAAAGATTAGAGATATTTAAATGAAAACTCTTATAAAACTTTTTATTAAGTTTTATCAAAAATTTATCTCCCCACTTAAACCTAAAAGTTGTAGATACTACCCAACTTGTTCAGAATATGCCCTGTGGCAATTGGAAAATAATAGTTTTTTTAAGGCGATTTATTTTACAATAACACGCATATTAAAATGCAACCAACTTTTTAAAGGTGGGTTCGACTATCCTGTAGTCAAAAAAAAATATAAACAAGCTATTGTCTTTAAAAAAATTCAAGTGAAATATTGGTATGTTCCAGTATCTAAAGATAAATCAGTTGTAATAAAAAATTGGGAGTGGAAAAAGAAGAATGAATCCAAATATGAACAGTAATAATGGTATGCAAAAACGAATGTTGATTATGACATTGGTCGTTTTTGCATTTTTTTTAGCGTATGAGTTTTTAGTACTTAAGCCTCAACAAGAAGCGAAATTAAAAGAACAAGCCACACAAACACAAAGTGTTGCAAACAATAATCAAGCCCCCGTTCAAGACGTTCAAGCTCCCGTTGGAACTTCAACAACCTCTGCAAATATGCAAGCACCAAGTTTTAATACCATTGCACCTAAGAATATTGTTTCTGTGATTAAAACCAATAAAAGTATTTATGAAATAGATACCTTAGGACGAATTGCACAAGTTACTTTGCAAGAGAGTAAATACATCAATGAAGATGGAAATCAAATCAAACTTTTTGATGTCAATCAGTTACGACCATTAGAAGTAAGATTTTCTGATGCCAATTTAAATGATGAAGCGTTTAAAGTTCAAGTCGTAGCCAATCAAGAGCAAGTGGATGCAACACAAGAGAAACAAGTTTTAATCTTAACACAAACTCTTTCTGCTACTACAGTGACAAAAACCATTGCATTTTATCCTGATGGACATTATGATGTAACGGTGAACACATCAACTCCTCAATCTTTTTTTATGACAACAGGATTTAGACCCAATGTTTTAGCAGATATGTATGCAGACCATGGGGCGTTGTTAAAATTAAATGATGGAACATTGACAACATTGCTTGATGGAGATATGGACAAAACAGTGAATTTAACAGGGGTTAAATTTGCGTCTGCTTTTGACCGATATTATACAAGTGTGTTGTATAACTTTGAAACCAGTATGGCGGTTTCAATTATGAAAGATGCAAACAATGACCCTCAAATGTTTGTTCATGGAAATACCAATTTAACAGTAAGCGGATATGCTGGTCCTAAAGAACATATTTTATTAAATTCATTAAATCCAGATTTGGTTGATGTCATTGAGTATGGGTTTTTTACCTTCTTAGCCAAACCAATGTTTGTTTTTTTACAATTTTTACAAGGTTACATTGGAAACTGGGGTTGGACAATTGTTGCATTAACTGTTATTATTAAACTCATTTTATATCCTTTATCGTACAAGGGTATGGTTTCTATGCAAAAACTTAAAGAGTTAGCTCCTAAAATTAAAGAACTTCAAACCAAACATAAAGACGATAAACAAAAACAATCTGCTGCGATGATGGAATTGTATAAAAAACATGGTGCCAATCCTATGGGTGGGTGTTTACCTTTAGTATTGCAAATTCCCGTCTTTTTTGCCATTTATCGAGTATTACTTAATGCCATTGAGTTAAAAGGGGCCGAGTGGATTTTGTGGATTCACGATTTAGCAGAGATGGACCCTTATTTTGTTTTACCTATTTTAATGGGTGCTTCAATGTATTTACAACAAAAATTAACGCCTAATACGCTTCAAGATGAAATGCAAAAGAAAATTTTCCAATTCTTGCCTGTGGTATTTACGTTCTTTTTCTTATGGTTCCCAGCAGGATTAACGCTTTATTGGTTTATCAACAACGTATTTACGATTGCGCAACAATACTATATTAATACGCTGTTTGAAAAACAAAAAGCAACCAAAAAATAATAGGATTTTATTATGAAAAAGTTTGAGGCAAAATCTTTAGAAGAGGCGTATGAGTTAGCAACTAATGCATTCGAGTGCTCTATTACAGATTTAAATATTGATGTGATTCAGCAACCCACTAAAGGCTTTTTAGGTTTTGGGAAAAAAATTGCGATTATTATGGTTGAACAAAAAAGAGATTACCGAAAAGAATCACGAAGAAAAGAGACAAAATATCGTAAAAACAGCATCAATATAGAAGAAGTATCAAAAAAGATTGCTCAAAACTGTCAAGATGAATCCAGTGTTGAGTGCCTTAAAGCCAAACAAGAGTTAGAGAGTTATAAATCAACACTGCAACTCAAAGATAAAGATGCAATATTTGATAATTTTTATACGCATAAAAACAGTGAAGATAAAAATTTAAAAATATTTATTAAAAAAGAAAAAGAAGAGATTATTGCTGAAATCAAACGTGATGTAAACAATCTGTTTGGAGAAACATGTTTTGCCTTAGATGAAATTAAAGTAGAATTTTATGACGATGAAACCATTTATATGGAGTTTACAGGAGATGATTCCGCACTGCTTATTGGAAAAGAAGGGTATCGATACAAGGCTTTATCGTATATTTTATTCAATTGGATCAATGAAAAGTATGGCTTGATGTTGCGTCTTGAAATTGCCGAATTTCTAAAAAATCAAGAAGATGCGATTCACAACTATTTAGAACCTGTGATTGAAAATATTAAAGAAAATGGTTCTTATAAAACCAAGCCATTGGATGGTATCTTGGTTCACATTGCCTTAAAACGATTAAGAGAAGAGTTTCCCGATAAATATGTTGCTGTTAAGACCAATCAAAAAGGGGATAAATACGTACTGGTCAATGAGTACAGAGCCAAATAGGACTCTTTTTGCATAACGATACAATTGTTGCCATTGCAACCGCCAATGGCATTGGTTCCATCAGTATAGTAAGACTCAGTGGAGATGAAGCATTAAACATCGCTTTAAAAATTTCTCATAAAGAGAGTTTAACTCCACGTTTTGCAACACTTTGCAGTTTATACAATCAACACAATGAAGTGCTCGATGAAGCGTTAATTCTTTATTTTAAAAATCCTTTTTCTTTTACCGGTGAAGATATTGTTGAGTTTCAATGTCATGGTGGTTTAGCCATTTCAAGTATGATTGTTGATGTTGCCATTAAAGCTGGTGCCAGACTTGCTACGCCCGGTGAGTTTTCAAAACGAGCCTTTTTAAATGGAAAAATGGATTTAACAAAAGCCGAAGCGATTGCAAAAATTATTGAAGCAAGAAGTGAAGATGCCGTTAAATTACTTGCCAAACAACTCAAAGGTGAATTGACTTTTTTTGTGGATGACATACGTAAAGATTTACTTTTTATGTTGGCGTATACGGAAGTTAATATTGATTATGCAGAAGAAGATTTACCCCATGATATCTATACTCAAATAGAGACAAAACTCCACGCAATACAAAATAAACTTCAAAATACCCTAGAAGCCAGTAAAAGAAGAGAAGGGTTAATCGAAGGTTTTAAAGTTGCGATTGTGGGCAAACCCAATGTGGGGAAAAGTTCCCTTTTAAACAAACTTTTAAATACCAACAGAGCCATTATTTCAGATATTGCAGGAACAACACGAGATACCATTGAAGAGAGTGTAAAAATTGGTACGCACCTTATAAAAATAGTGGATACGGCTGGAATACGACAATCTGAAGATGTGATTGAAAAAATTGGGATTGAAAAATCACTTGAAGCCATCAACGAAGCCGATATTATCGTGGCATTATTTGATAACTCTTATGTTTTAAATGAGGAAGATAAAACGATTTTGTCGTTATTGGAACAAACCACTCAAAAAGAGAAGATTTTGGTTTTAAATAAATGCGATTTAGCCAATCAATTCGACACCTCTGTTTTGGAAAATTACATTGCTTTAAGCACCAAAGAGAGTATCACTCCTTTGTTAAATACCCTTGAAAAGATATTGGATGCTAACACACACAGCGATGATATGACGTTAATCTCAAAACGACAAATTATGGCTGTTGAGCAAACACTCAATCACATTGTGCAAGCCTCAAATCCTTTACAAACAGGTGAGTTAGAGTTTTTTGCGTATCATATTAATGAAGCGTTAGAAAATATCAGCAATATAACACGACCGTATGAGCATAATCAAATGTTGGATGTCATGTTTGGTGAATTTTGTTTGGGTAAATAAAATAGGCTATTTACCCAAACCATAAACCAATATCATTCCCAATCTAAAAGTCGTTTATCCCCTTCTAATTTTCGAATATCGGTTACATCTTGCGACATTTCAATAACCCCTTTATAAACCCCTTCTTCATCTCTAACAGCAAAGTAACGAATATGAACAAACTGTCCTTTAAATTGAATCCAAAACTCTGCTGTATTTTGTCGTCCTGCTTTAAACTCTTCAAGAATTTTTAAGACCTGATCCACACTTTTAGGTGGATGACAAAATTTTACTTCTCTTCCTATGATTCCCGCACTACGAGGGAAAACTCGTTCATCACCACGATTGTAAAAAACCACTCGATCATTTTCATCGACATAAGTAATATCAACAGGTAAAAATTTAAAGATAAAGTTGACCTGTTGGGGTGTTAAATAGCCTTCATCGTAATGGGTTTTGTCTTCAAGTGAAAAAGGCAGTTCTCTTTTTTTCTTATCATCTTTGGGATGAATATACTCTTCTTGTGCAGGATATGGTGTGGGAGGTGTTGAAAACATCCAACCAATCTCTTCATCGCCTTGTCGCATCTCTTTCCAATCATCAACGCTCAACATGCCTAAGGCATTGGGCAACAAACGCACTTCTTCAACATTCATTAAATGGGTTAAGCTGTTATGCAGTTGGATGAGAGCATTAAAAATGGTTTCATAGGTTTTGTTTTCAATTTGTTTACGAATATATTTGATTTCTTCACGAATTTGGTCATGAAATGCCCACATATTTTGACTTGGGCTTGTCCATCCATACTTTTCTAAGTAAGGAAAGAGTTGATTCTCTTTTCTTGCAAAATGTTTTTCTACTTCACATAATTGGTTAAAACAATTAAAGAATTTTTCAAAATCATCTTCAATTTTTGTTTGAAACAGTTCCGCAAAAAGCGATTTTATTAAAATATTTTCTTCTAAATAGACTAAAACGGGATGTCCTTGAGGCAGATTCTCATAAGGGTTTTCTTGTGTGTACATTGAAGTATAGTTCCTTTTTTCATTTTAGGAAATATACCCCAATGAGAGAGAATTACAATGATTGCAGTCAATTTAGATTAATTTATACGTTCCACCCAAATGAGGTTGGCATTTTCTTTGTCAATATCAATCCAAGAGTGGCAGTTAAATTCAATTTTTAAAACGGTACAGGGCTTAAACTCTTCTTTAAAATTAACAAAGGTATAGGCTAATGCAGCCAAAGAGGGGTTGTGTCCTATTAAAAAAAGTTCATTGACCGTATCAAACGTATAGCTGATGGTTTCAATGAGTTCATTTAAAAAAGCTTGATATAAAACTTCATTAAACATAATGGTTTTATGATACGCCAAATACTCACTGATGATTTCAGCTGTTACTCGTGTACGCTTGGCTGGACTGGCTACGATTAAATCAGGGTGTACTTGTAAACTTTTTAAGCGTTCTCCCATGCTGTGAGCTTGTTGGATTCCATGTTCTGAGAGTTTTAAATCGAAGTTATCCTCCTTTATATAACTGACCGATTTTTCTGGATGTCTCATAATGTATAAGGTTTTCATTTGTCAAAATTCCGTTATTAATAATAATTTTTAGTTATCAAATTGTAAATTTTTTTACCTTTCATACAACTAAAAAATATTATAATTTGTGGCATATTTTGGATAAAATTTAAAAACGAAAAAAGGCTAAAGATGGGATATGATTTAGATAAAAAGTTGGTAATTGGGATTTCATCACGAGCGCTGTTTAATTTAGAAGAAGAGAATAAAATATTTGAAGAACATGGATTGAATGCGTATTATAAATATCAAATAGAAAATGAAGATAAACTGATTCAAAAAGGGACAGGATTTCGTTTGGTGAAAAATCTTCTTCGTATCAACGATGATTTTCCACAAGATAAACAAGTTGAAGTCATTATTATTTCAAGAAATAATGCCGCAACAAGTTTGCGTATTACTAAATCGATTGAAAAATATAATTTGCATATTCAACGTTCTGCTTGGTCAGGAGGAGAAGATATCTCTAAATATTTAAAACCCTTTAAAGTGGATTTGTTTTTATCTGCCAATGAAAATGATGTTCAAGAGGCGATTAATTTAGGTATTGCTGCAGCACGAATTTTGCCCTATGAAGAGCATCAAGATTCTCAAAGTAATCAAGTACGAATCGCTTTTGATGGTGATGCTGTGCTTTTTTCAGAAGAGTCCGAAGTCATTTATAAAACACAAGGCTTGGAAGCTTTTTTAAAGTATGAAATGCAAAATGCCTCTAATCCATTAGTTGCAGGACCTTTTGCAAAGTTATTGAGCTTAATTTCAAACATCCAAGCTAAGTACCCTCAAGAGCAAACACCCATACGCACAGCACTCATAACGGCAAGAAACTCTCCTGCTCATGAACGAGTCATACGAACACTAAGTGCTTGGAATGTGCGATTGGATGAAGCTTTCTTTTTAGGTGGTGTGGATAAATATGAAGTGGTCAATGCTTTTGGTGCTGATATTTTCTTTGATGACCAAGATGTGCATTTACAAAAGACATCAAAAATTGCTCCCAGTGCAAAAGTGCCTTATGCCAAAGAGTCAATATTAAATCGAATTTAATAGCCAACTATTAACTCTTTTTTTATACAATTACACAACTCATTGAAAGGAAAAAAAATGGAGCAAGTAAAAACTGTTATTTTGTTAGCTTTTTTAACTGTTTTGTTTGTTGTTATTGGGGGATATGTTGCAGGAAGTAATGGTGCTTTGATTGCATTTTTAATTGCAGCAGGAATTAATTTTTATGCCTATTATTATTCTGATAAACGGGTTTTGTCACACTATAATGCGGTCTTAATTGAAGATAAAAACCATCGTTTGCGAAAGATTGTTCAACAACTCATTTATAAATCCAATTTACCCATGCCTAAAGTCTATATTATTCCTGATAGTGTGCCCAATGCCTTTGCAACAGGAAGAAACCACGAAAATGCAGCCATTGCTGTGACTCAAGGATTATTGGAACTGTTAAATGAAAAAGAGATAGAAGCGGTGATTGCCCATGAATTATCGCATATTAAACATTATGATATTTTAATTGGTACGATTGCTGCAACTTTTGCAGGTGCCATTGCGATGCTTGCGAATATGTTACAGTTTTCGGCTTTATTTGGCGATAACAGACGTGGGGTTCATCCGGTTGTTATGATTGTATTAGCCCTTGTGTTACCTCTTGCTGCCGGAATTATTCAAATGACAGTCAGTCGAAGTCGAGAGTATTTAGCCGATGAAGGTGCTGCAAGAATGACAGGAGATGTTAAGCCTTTACAAACGGCTTTAAGCAAATTGGAAAGTTATGCCAAACGAGGGGAAGTGCATAATGCCACAGAACAAACAGCGCATATGTTTATTATCAATCCTTTTTCAGGACATGAAACACGGTTTTCAGATTTTTTTAGAACCCATCCAACCACGCAAGACAGGATTGCACGACTTGAAGAGCTTAAATTTGAACTTTAAGAAATTATTTAAATAAATCAACGACCTCTTCAAAGCTGATGGTGTCTTTTAAAATGGGATAAATCCCTTTTGCAATAAGGGTATTTTTTAAACCGACGCCAATTTTATCGGTAATAAAATAGTTCACTTCATGCTCTTGCAATAAATTTGGCAGTGCCGTTGTGGGTTTGGCCGCACCATTAAAAGTAGGATTTTTAATCAAGACTTTCGAGGTGAGTTTATACTCTTCAATGTGTAAGATAAAAATAAATTCAGAGTATAAGCTGATCTCTTTTAACTCCGTTTTACTCGATGAACACACTGCCACATAGAAATCATTTTTAACTTCATGGATTTTTAAGTTATACCCATAAATTAATGCCATCGCAATTTTTCTTCGAGCATTTTTAAGGATTCGCGTAAACGTTGGACGAGATACATTCATCTTTTGTGCAGCTTCTTCTTGATACATATTTAAAATATTCATCAATTGAATGGCTTCAATCTCTTCATGCAATAACACAATAGTCTCTTCGGGTTCTACATCTTTGGGACCAAAATATTTACTGTGCAGTTTTAAACTTAATTCTCGTTGTACTTTTTCTCGTGCCATGGATATCTTTTTTTTGGAAAATTCTAGCATATTTTATCAAATTTAGCAAATTTTATATTGACATATGTTCATTAATTTGTTAAAATTCTAAACATATGTTCATTTATATTTATAATTCAAACATATGTTCACAAAGAATGAATTGTAGTATAGTTGCATCAAAATTACATTACACACGGAGTTAATCAAATGAGAATTGTATTTCCTACAACAGAAAATATGAGTTATATGTCGCACAGTGCATCGGATATTAATGAAGCAAAATATTTAACCGTCTTAGATATTCAAAATCAAGATATAGTAGGGGTTGAAACCATCAAAAACTATTTTGCATCAAACAATGAAGATTTTGTACAAACATTCAAAGAGAATCAATACGAAGCCATCGTAATCCCACAAAGTGCTTCTTTGCCTTTAAATGAGTTAAAAAATGCAGGGATAAATGTTTATACAGATAGCCAATCACAATTGGTATTAAGTGCATTCAATGATTTTTTAAATCAAAAGTTAGCGTTAGCCTAAGTTAATCTTTGTGGTTGTACATTACAACCACAAAGATTGGGTCAATTATTGATAACATTCTTTCTATGAAAAACTCTTAATACTTAAATAATCAATATATCATTTTTTTTCTCTCATAAATCACTCTAAAGGATTGAAGCTTTAATCTATAAAGAGCTTTAAATTCTTATTTGACAACCTTGATACCCTTAGTTAATGTTATAAGGTATGTATAAGTTCAGAAACATATGGCACTTTTTTGGGGAGAACTAAAGAGTGAAATATGCAAACAGATTATCTGTTCAATGGATTAAAAGGATATGCAAGAGTTAAAAGATTTAGCTATCTTTTTG
>Ga0265293_10003008_pt1 | contig 32291 bp, 33 predicted proteins | sample Munlanlewell138R_FD_192505 | JGI IMG/M metagenome (GOLD analysis project Ga0265293, IMG submission 192505) | Leachate microbial communities from a municipal landfill in Southern Ontario, Canada - Leachate well 138R | ecosystem: Engineered > Solid waste > Landfill > Unclassified | place: Canada... | reverse complement strand
GGATCGTCGGCGGGGACGGCTGGGCTTACGATATCGGCTTTGGCGGTCTGGATCATGTTTTGGCTTCGGGTGAAGATGTGAACGTCTTGGTCTTTGATACGGAAGTGTATTCCAATACCGGCGGTCAGGCTTCCAAAGCTTCGCCGTCGGCCGCTGTTGCTAAATTTGCAGCCTCCGGTAAAAGAACCAAGAAAAAGGATTTAGGCATGATTGCCATGAGTTACGGCTATGTCTATGTTGCCCAAGTAGCCATGGGGGCAAATATGAATCAATTAATGAAAGCAATTACCGAAGCCGAGGCCTATGATGGCCCCTCCTTGATTATTGCTTACGCTCCCTGTATTAACCACGGTATTTATGCAGGTATGGGTGCGGCCCAAGAGCAGATGGCAAAAGCGGTCAAATCCGGATATTGGCATCTATATCGTTATAACCCCGATTTGAAAAAGCAAGACAAGAATCCCTTTATTATGGATTCTAAGGAGCCTACGGAATCCTTTAAGGAGTTCTTATTGGGTGAGGTTAGATATGCTTCCTTGAGAAAGACCTTCCCAGAGATGGCAGACGAGCTCTTTGAAAAAGCGGAAGCGGATGCGAAGGAACGTTATCAAAGCTACCAACGCCTTGCCCGGGATTGTTAACTTGGCAATTTAATTTAATGCTGAAAACCCATCCGTTGAGGATGGGTTTTTTAGTAGCTGCTATAATTAATTTGCAGGAATGTATCTAAAAACAGCGAAATAAAAAAAGGGAAGGGGGAATAAAATGCAGATTTCCGGCGACCTTACTCTTTGGTTAAAATCTGAAGGCGGTACCGGTCAATTAAAGCTTGAAACCGGCGAGATGGTACGGGCCTTGGTAAAGGATGTAACCTCCGAACAGGTGGTGCTCCTTATTAAGGGCCAATCGGTAGAAGCGAAAGCTGAAGCGGATTTGGTACCGGGTCAAAGAATTCAGTTAAAGGTTCAGGACAATATAGATGGCAGAATCGTTTTTCAACTACTCGAAGGAGAGGGCGACTCCGCAACAGGTTCTTCCTTCGGGAGAATTTCGGCGGAAGGTTTTTTGGCCCGTCTAGGCCTTGCCCTATCTGAGAATAATATCCTGTTGGCCCAGGCCTTATTAGAAGCCGGTATTGACGGTATTAGCAAAGAGGATATACAGCTTTTGGCAAGATTGTTGGGTGCCAATGCCAATAAAAACGATGCCCTGGCCTTGGTGCAGCTTTTTCAAAAAAATTTACCCTTAAAAAATAACCACATATCCTCACTAGCCAGCTTTTTGCAACATTTTAACGCTAATGCGACCGACGGCCTGGGAGGTAAGGAAGCGGCAACTGTTGGGCTGACCGATATGTTGAGTTTTTTGGATAAAGGTAGCGAGTTAGGGGATCAACTGGTTATCAACACCAAAGACGGTGCAAAAATTGGCCAAAAGCTGTCGGAATTGGTTACCAAGTTGGGTTTGGAACACGAGGCAGTTCTTCAAAAATCGGATTTGAATTCCCTTACTTCCCTGACCAAAACTATGCCTTCTGTGAAAGAAGCCTTATTAAGCCTTTTACAAGGGCAGGAACTGCCTGTTATTCCCAACCCTGAAGTCTTGGAAGCTGCCAGGTTTTTGCTGCAATCAATAACCGGCTTACAAATAATGAACCTTGGCACAGCGGAGGAAATGCAATTTTATTTGATGGGCTGGCTAAATTCCGGAGAGCTAAATGAACGGGAAAACCCTTTTTTTCTTTCCTTCTTTCAAAATAAAAGCGGGGGGCAGGGGCCGGGGGATCCTGCATATCAAATAATGGTTAAGACCGGCACACCTAGGTTGGGCTCCATTTTAAGCGAGCTGAGGTTTTTCCGCAATAGGGTAACCATAGAAACTACCGTAGATAATAGCTACACCCAAAAATTTTTTAATCAATATCAGGATAAACTAATAGCAATGATGGAGGATTTGCCTTGGACGGTGCATATCTTACCCTGTCGCTTGGCGGAAAAACCGGAAATTCAGCAAAATTGGATACATGAGTATATTAAGCCTTCCACCGCTCAAAACATTGATTTTCTTTTATAGTTGCGCTGCTGTTTTATAACGGATACCTGTTATTGACGAAAGGGTGTGATGCAAATAGCTGACAGGGAGCAGGAGATGGTTAAGCAGGCGGTGGCCTTAACCTATAATGAAGAACAGAGAGATACGGTTCCCAAAGTTGTGGCAATTGGCAAGGGCACCATAGCAGAAAAAATAATCGCCAAAGCTAGGGAAGTCGGCGTACCCATACAAAACGACCCGGACTTGGTAACAAGCTTATGCCGGCTGGAGCTGGGAAAACCGATACCTCCTGAATTATATGAGGCAGTGGCACGCTTACTTGCTTTTGTCTTGTATTTGGATGGACAGCTGGCGAGGGAACATAAAAGCGAAGAAAATTTGCCGCCTGTGCAGGAAGCAGGTAAAACAGAAGCCCCGGCCTTAGAAGGGGCGGGATAGACCTGAAAACAGGTATACAATGTATCTGAGTAAAAATGCAGGATTCTTGCAGAAAAAAGAGAAGATGTTTAAACTGATTTTGACTCTATAATGAACTAATATTTTAAGGAGGCTAAAAAGTGGCAAATGTTGAATTGATAGGTATTGAAGAGTTGTTGCATAATAAGGAACCGGAAAATGTATCCAGTGGATTAGTTAGAAAAGCTGGTCATAGGCTGGGATATCCCAAGGAAGTTATTGATCAGCTGGTACAACCTGACGAAGTACTGGCCTTTAGATTAACAGTTGATCTTTTCGGCAAGGTAATTAAACCTTACGGCTGCATCGTGCTTCATAATAATGCCAGGGGACCCTATAAAGGGGGAATCAGGCTGGCTAATGATGTGGATGTTTGGGAAACCAGTGAGCTGGCACGTTTAATGACTCTAAAAACAGCGGCATCAGGAGTTGAATTTGGCGGAGGTAAGTCCGGTATTAAGGTTGATCTTAATGCAGTTTACGCTCTTTTCGGCATTAAAAATCGCAATCTTGAATTTGAAACCATAGTCAAAAAGGCAATTATTACACAATATGCACTTAAACACAAGGAATTGCTGAGCTCTCATACCTATGTGCCCGCTCCAGATATGGGTACTGCCGGTCCGGAGATGGCTGTTATTAGCGGTATTACAGGGGATCCGGCTTCTGTAACGGGAAAACCGGAAGGGATTCATGGTTGGCTACCCGGCAGAAAAGAGGCTACCGGTTATGGGGTAGCAACAGCCGTCTTAGAAACCCTGGAGCACTTGGGTATACCTGCCAACAAGGCTAAGGTAGCTATTCAAGGTTTCGGCAATGTGGGTTCCTATACGGCAAAATTCTTGGCAGAGCGGGGGGTAACACTCATTGGAGTAGTTGACATTTTTGGAGGGGTACAGGACCCTAGTGGCTTGGATGTGCCCGCGTTGCTGAAGCACTTAGAGGAAAATGGCACAGTAAAAGGCTTTAATGATCAGCCTCTAAACAACGAACAGCTCTTTAAATTGCCTGTGGATATCTTGATACCGGCGGCTGCAGGGCATGTATTAAATAAAGAGGTTTCCCCCGGAGTTAAAGCGCAAGCTGTTGTTTCTGCAGCCAACATGCCGGCAACCCCCGAGGGAATGACCATTTTGGAGGAAAAGGGTATTTATGTTTTCCCGGATATAGTGGCTAATGCCGGAGGAGTAATAGCTTCTAATTTGGAATACTCTTCATCTCTGAGTGCCAGACCGAGCAAACAAGAAGAAGTTTTAGAGTTCGTAGCGGAAAGAATTAAGGCTACATTTGCTGATTTCAGCAAAATTGTCGTAGCAGAAAAAATCAGCCCTACGGAAGCGGCCATTCAATTGGCAGTTAAGCGCGTTTATGAGGCTATGAAGCTAAGGGGCAGTTTAAATAACCAGGTTTTTGATCTTACCAAGTTGGCATAGCATGCTTTTAAGATAAAGCATTGGGCCCGGTTTTCGCCTGCGCTCAATGCTTTTTTCAATCTGAACACTGTAGGATTTTTAACTCCCGTTTAAGTTTTTTGCCCTAAATTAAAAGGCTGGGAAGCCCTTATAAATAATTAATATTGGAGGGGTACCTTTTGCTTAACAAGCAGGCTGCGGAAATATTAAACGAAATTGGTTTATTGTTGGAATTACATGGTGAGAATCCTTTTAAAAGCAGGGCTTATTATAATGGGGCCCATGTGCTGGAAAGCCTAGAAGATGACTTGGAACAGTTGGTTCAGGAAAATAAGCTAAAAGATTTGCCCGGGATCGGAAAAGCTTTAACGGAAAAAATCACCGAACTGGTTTCAACCGGGCGGCTAGCTTATTATGAGGAGTTAAAACAAAGTATGCCCCCGGGAGTTATGGATTTATTGAAAGTTCCCGGGTTGGGGCCTAAAAAGGCGGCTACCCTTTATCGTGAATTGGGGATTGCCAGCTTAGGGGAATTGGAATATGCTTGTAAGGAAAACCGCTTAATAAGCCTAAAGGGTTTCGGGGAGAAAACTCAGGAAAACTTTTTATTAGGCTTGGCTTCTTTAAAGGCATTTCAAGGTAAACACCTATTGTCCGATGCGAAAAAAACCGCGGAAGTACTGTTGAAGCAAATCAAGACAAGTCCCTTCGTGTTAGAGGCGGAAATTGGGGGCAGCATCAGAAGAGCTAAAGAGGTGGTAAAGGATATTGATTTTGTAATCAGTACCGCGGAACCGAAAGAGGCGATAAAGTGCTTTTTAGATTTCGCTCAGATTAAGGCAGTAACATCCCGAGGGGAAACCTTAGTGCATGTCAGGTTGGAAAACGGCTTGGAAGCAGATCTGCGGGTTGTCAAGCCGGAACAGTTTTCCTATGCTCTCCATCACTTTACGGGCAGTAAGGAACATAATATAGCCTTAAGGGGTTTGGCCAAAACTTTGGGTTATAAAATCAACGAGTACGGCGTTTTTCGCGGTGAGGAACTTCAGCAATGCAAAAATGAACAGGACATTTACCGCTTATTCGCTCTGGATTATATTCCGCCTGAACTGAGAGAAGATCGGGGTGAAATTGAAGCTTCTTTACAAGGTAGGTTGCCCCAATTAGTAGAATCCAAGGAGCTGAAAGGTATTTTTCATGTCCATACCAACTATAGCGATGGCAGGAACAGCATTGAGGAAATGGTAAAAGGTGCAATTAGTCGGGGATATTCGTATCTTGGTGTTTCCGATCATAGTCGGTCCGCCTACTACGCCGGGGGCCTTCAGGAAAAGGATATTTATTTACAGCATGAGGAAATTGTAGCGGTGCAGGCAAGGTACCCTGAACTTAGAATTTTTAAAGGAATTGAAGCCGATATACTGCCGGATGGCTCACTGGATTACAATGATCAAGTTCTATCTTTATTTGATTTTGTAATTGCTTCTGTTCATAGTCATTTTAAAGTCGGCATAGATTTAACGGAACGGCTAATTAAAGCAATTTCTCATCCCTGTGTCACCATGCTAGGGCATCCAACAGGAAGATTATTATTAGCTCGTGACGGCTACCAAGTGGACTACGAGCTATTATTTAAAGAAATGCAGCGGCGGCAGGTGGTGGTAGAGTTAAATGCCTCTCCGGCCAGGCTGGATTTAGATTGGCGGTATTTAAGAAAAGCAAAGGAGTTGGGTTTGAAAATCAGTATTAACCCGGATGCTCACCGGGTAGAAGATTTGGATGACACTGATTATGGGGTTTTAATGGCCAGAAAAGGCTGGCTGGAAAGGGAGGATGTTTTTAATACCTTAGACCTTAAGGTAATGGAGGACTATTTAAAAGAAATCAAACAAACAAGGTTGCAAATGACCGCACAGTAGATGAACATAATAGGAAGGAGAAGAAAACTTGCCAAAAATTATTTTTTTATCTGGAAGTCCCAGATTAAAGGGAAACACCATGCAGGTGATGGAAGCTTGTGTTGAGGTGGCAAAGGGCGAAGGAGTAGATGCGGAGCTGATTTCTTTACATAACAAAAATATTCGCTCCTGCATTGCCTGCTATAAATGCAGCGAACTGGGCCGCTGTTCCTTGGATGACGGGTTAAATGGCATCATAGAGAAGATTAAAGCGGCGGAGGGTCTAATTGTGGGAGGGCCGGTTTATTACGGTACGGCGAGAGGGGACTTAATGGCGGCCATTCAAAGAATTGCTATGGTTGCCGGCAAGAATGGACGCTGGTTAAGTTGGAAGGTGGGAGGGCCCATTGCGGTAGCACGCAGAGGCGGTTTATCTGCCAGCTATCAGGAGATGCTGATGTTTTATTTTATCAGTGAAATGGTGGTACCCGGCTCAACCTATTGGAATATTGTCTTTGGCAGAGAACCGGGAGATGCATTAAAGGATCTGGAGGGTATGGAAACAGTCAAACGGTTTACGGTCAATGTTGCAACTTTAATCAAAAAATTGCAATGTCAATAGGGAAGCGGATTTAGGAGGCAGTTGGGGCAATGCAAAAATTTACAAACAGTATATTAAGAATTTTTGTTGAAGACTATCGAAGAATTGATCTGCCTGAGGTGAGGAAAAAATACGGTAGCCTGGGGGGATGGGTCAGCATTGTTCTCAATGTCATTTTGTTTGCCATTAAATTATTCTTCGGTTTGTTGATTAACAGCGTTTCTTTAATTGCGGATGCCGTACATACCTTAGCGGATGTAATTACCTCCGCTATTGTAGTAGTCAGTTTTAAAATCAGCAGCCTGCCCAAGGACAAGGAACACCCTTTCGGACATGGGCGAGCGGAAGAAATAGCAACTCTGATTATAGCCGTTCTTTTGGTAGTTGTAGGCTTTGAGTTCTTGCATCAATCTATAAATCGCTTTTTTTCGCCTCAGGATGTGGAATATAATCTATTGGTCTTGGTAGTCATGTTAGTGGCTGCTGCTATTAAAGAATGGATGTATCATTTTTCCAAAGACCTGGGAAATAGGATAGAATCGCAAGCATTAATTGCCGATGCCTGGCATCATCGAACCGATGCCTTTGCTTCCCTGGTGGTTGGCATCGGTTTACTGGGAGTTTTAGTAGGTTATCCCAAGGTGGATGCCTTATTGGGGGTAGTGGTGTCCGGTTTAATAATTTACACCGGCTATGAAATAGGCCGGGATGTAGTTAATCATCTCCTGGGAGTTCGTCCATCAGAGGAGCTGGTGGAAGCGATAAATAAATGTGCGATGACAGTTGACGGGGTTCAGGGGTTGCATAATATTGAACTGCATGAATATGGGGAAATTAAACACTTAACTGCTCATATGGAAGTTTGCCGCCTTTTAGATATAACGGAAGCCCATCAAATCAGCGACGTAGTGGAGAAAAAAATTAACGAAACCCTAGGGGTTAAAATTTTAATTCATATAGAACCCTGGGAAGATTGCATTCATAAAGAAATAAACAATTAGGCTAAATTTGCCACAATGTACTATCCTATTACAAAAACCCGGCGGTAACTCACCACCGGGTTTTTACATACTATAAAATAAATCACTCACAAAAAGAAATTCTGAATCCGATGGCGACAGCCGACAACCTAACAAGGAGGTTTTTTATAAAAATGTATTTGAATTTAGCTAATTTACCAATAGGGCAAAAATGCAGTGTCAAGGCATTAAGCGCAACCGGTATGATGCGAAGGCGTTTATTGGATCTGGGCTTTGTGCCCGGTGCAACTGTTCTAGCTGTTAGAAAAGCTTTTCTGGGCGACCCCACAGCCTACTTAATTCGGGGGGCAGTGATTGCTTTGAGGAAAGAAGAGGCATCCTTCATTCAAATTCAATAAATAGGCCCTAAATAATTAATGAGTATCAGATTACCAATGAAGGAGGTAAAGTAAATGGGTCTGTCTTACCAGTCAACGATTGTAGCTAGTTTAAAAAGGGGACAGTTAAAGAGGCTTCAAACCCCTTGGGTGGTTGCTTTGGCCGGTAATCCCAATACGGGTAAAAGCACCTTATTTAATTCCTTAACCGGTCTTCATCAACATACCGGCAATTGGCCAGGAAAGACGGTTTTGCGGGCCGAAGGCCATTATAAATACCAAGGGGAGCATTATTCTCTGGTGGATCTCCCCGGGACCTATTCCTTGTTTGCTAGTTCAGTGGAAGAACAAGTGGCAAGGGATTTTATATATTCGGGGAGTTACCACGCGGTGGTTATCGTGGTAGACGCGACCTGCTTGGAAAGAAACTTAAACCTGGTGCTGCAGGTTCTGGAGATAACGCCCAAGGTAATTGTTTGCGTTAATCTTTTGGATGAAGCGGCCAGAAAAGGAATCGAGATTGATCTAAAACTTTTTAATAAGGAGTTGGGTGTCCCGGTTGTGGGAACCAATGCAAGGGCCGGCACCGGGCTCGAAAAATTGCGGGAAAATATAAGGGGTGTTGCTCAAGGTAAAATAAATTGCAAGCCTAGGCAAATTATTTATGATCGAGAAGTAGAAGCAGCCATTGAGGCGCTATTGCCTAAAATTGCCGGAGATGATTTTATGTCAATTAACCCCCGTTGGCTGGCATTACGGCTTTTGGAGGGAGAGGAAGTTGTCTGTCATGAAATAAAAGGGGAGATGGCAAACGATACCAAGACCTCCAAGCTGGCCTTATTGGGGGGTTGAGGGTGGGCACGGATTATTCAAAATTGCAAAACGATTTGAGAGACAGGATTGTAGTAACTTTATTCCATGAGGCTGAGGCCATAGCAAAAAAGGTTGTTAAGGTGAAGGGTAATAAAGGCTACTGGGAGGGCAGGCTGGATGATATACTTACCTCTCCCGGTTGGGGTTCTTTTACCATGCTATTGCTTCTGGGGCTGATTTTTTGGATTACTATTACCGGGGCAAATTACCCTTCTCAGCTGCTGGCTAATTTATTTTCCTTGATTGAAGAAAAAATGCTTGTTTTTTTAACAGTTATCAATGCACCCGCTTGGGCAATCGGTTTATTCGTGTTAGGCTTATTCAGGACCCTAGCTTGGGTGGTGGCTGTAATGCTGCCGCCCATGGCTATCTTTTTCCCCTTGTTTACCTTGTTGGAGGATTTAGGTTATTTGCCCAGGATGGCTTTTAATTTAGATTACCTTTTTAAAAAATGCGGTACTCACGGAAAACAGACTTTGAGTATGTGCATGGGTTTTGGCTGTAATGCTGTAGGGGTGGTTTCTTGCCGTATAATTGATTCGCCCAGAGAAAGGCTAATTGCCATTTTAACCAATAATTTCGTTCCCTGTAACGGCCGCTTCCCAACTCTGATTTTGCTGTCAAGCTTGTTTTTAACAGGAGTTTTAGGCAATTTTGGTGTTACCTTAGTTGTGCTGGCAATTGTTTTGATTGGAATTGCCGTCACTTTAGCAGTTTCTTATTTGCTGAGTAAAACGATTTTAAAAGGGGTACCTTCCACCTTTACCTTGGAGTTGCCTCCCTTTAGAAAGCCCCGCTTAGGCCAGCTTATCATCAGATCCATACTGGATAGAACCATTTTTGTTCTAGGTAGGGCTGTGATGGTAGCGGCTCCGGCAGGTTTGCTGGTTTGGACCTTGGCTAATCTGGATATTGGGGGGGTCTCAATACTTAACTTGTCAGCAAGTTTTTTAGATCCCTTTGCAAAGGCTCTAGGTTTGGATGGGATTATTCTCTTGGCCTTTATTTTGGGCCTGCCCGCTAATGAGATTGTGGTTCCTTTAATTTTTATGGGTTATTTAGCCTCCGGAAGTCTAATAGAGCTAACCGGCTTAAAAGAAATTCAAAGATTATTGGTTGTGCAGCATGGTTGGACCTGGCTAACCGCAATCAATGTGATGCTGTTTTCCTTATTACATTATCCTTGCGGCACTACCCTTTGGACCATTTTCAAAGAAACAAAAAGCAGAAAATGGACCTTACTGGCTTTTTTAATACCTACGACAATCGGTATCTTAGTCCTTTTTCTGCTAACCCAAACAATAAAACTTTTAAATCTACTATAAAATCCCCAAATACAAAAGGGAAGGGCCAAACGCCCTTCCCAAATTTCCAACCTCCAACCTCCGGCCTCCAACTTCCAATAAGCAACTTCCAGTTAGCGGCTGGCACCTCCGCCCCCTGACGAGCCGCCTCCAAAACCGCCAAAACCGCCTCCACCAAAGCCTCCCCCTTTAAATCCACCCCCGCCACCAAAACCTCCTCCTATGAAGGGTCCTCCCCAGTGATCATTATCAAAGGGGGAATAACGGCGGGGCTTTTTCCTGCTGTTTCTGATAATAAAGCTGTTTAAAATAATGACAAAAACAAAGATTAGCAGTATAATCCAGAACGGAAAATCATCGGCAGGAGCATAATCTCCCAGGATGGCCAGATCCCCATCAGAATTTAAATCTATCTGATATTCTTCGGCAATTAAAGCCGCTATGGCCATAAAACCTTGATAGATGCCCAGGTCATAATCCTTCTCCTCCCAGGCGGCCAGCACATACTCATCTAATATTCTGCCTGCTTTGCCATCGGGAATGGCTCCTTCCAGTCCATAGCCCACTTCGATTCTAACTCGGCCGCTTTTATCGGTTAGGGCATGTTCCTTATTGATTAGGAGCAGAACTCCATTATGCTTGCTTTTATCGCCCAACCCCCAACTTCTGAAAAGCTCCAGAGCATAATCCTCAATGGGGTAGCCGCCCAGATTCTCCACTGTAACTACCACCAGCTCCGAGCCGCTGGCTTTTTTCAGTGCCAGCGCCACGGCTTCCATTTGTTCCAGGGATTCCTTTTTAAGCATTTTTGCAAAATCATTAACAGGTCCGGGGGGGTTGGGGACAGGTGGGATGTTAGGAGCGGCGAAGACTCCCGTTGCAAAAACAAAGGAAACAATTAATAAGAAAACTAATATTTTTTTGCCCAAGAATCTCACCTTTTTCATCATCTATTTATAGTCCGAAGTCAACGTGGGGAACTTCAGCGGCACCCGGAGGTGCTTCAAAGTAAACCTTTTGTCCAAAACCTAACATATTGGCTATCAAAACCGTTGGAAAACGTCTCACGGTACTATTAAAAACAGTGACTACATCGTTATAGTCTTTTCTGGCAACAGCAATTCTATTTTCCGTACCGGCTAATTCATCCTGTAGTTGTCTAAAGTTGGCATCTGCTTTTAAATCCGGATAATTTTCCGCAATAGCCAAAAGGCGTGAAAGGGCACCCGTAAGTTCATTTTCGGCAGCGATTCTATCCGAGGTGCTGCCGGCACCGGCTAAACGGGCCCTAGCGTCAGCTATTTCTGTAAAAATACTTTCTTCATGTTGGGCATAACCTTTTACTGTTTGCACTAAATTAGGTATTAAATCGGCCCGACGAGTTAGCTGGGTTTCAATCTGGGACCATTTATTATTAACTTGTTCTTCCTTAGATACTAAACCGTTGTAGCTACTTAGGATTGGTATTACTAATAAAACCAGTATAACGATGATTGTAATTAAAAGTCCTTTCCCTTTCATTCAATAACCCCCTTTGATGTTTAGATTCCACCCCTTTATTTTAACGGAAAGTTATTTTAGATACAATAGTTGTTGACATATGCCCACTATAAAAGTATAATCTCATTATGTTGTCTTTATAAAGGTTAGTTGTATTTTTAACTATTACTATATAGAGCGAAGGGCCAGTTCTAGGTTAAAGCTTTTTTTCTGGGTTAAAATGTCGCATTGATAAAAAAAAGATAAACACTACGGAAAGGAGAAAACGCAAAAATGGGAAAAAATTATGAGGTTCTGATTATTGGTGGGGGACCTGCCGGAATTAGTATTTCAAAAATTTTTGGCAAGGCTTCGGAAAAAATAAGGGCGGCGGTGTTTAGACCGGAACCCCATAGCTTGATTTATTGTGCTTTGCCCTATGTAATTGAGCAGGTTGTGCCTCTTGAGAAAACATTTAAAAATGATTCCTTAGTTACTGATAATGGTGTAGAACTGATACATGATGAGGTAACTAAGGTTGATTTGGTCAACCATCAAGTTTGGACAAAAAGCGGGGATAAATATAGTTATCAAAAGTTGGTAATTGCAACGGGGGCACACCCGGTGCTTCCTCCCATCGCTGGTGTTGACTTAAAAGGGGTAATGACCTTTAAAACTGAGTTTGATTTAGCACAAATTTTAAGTTCAGTCCAAAAAGGTCTAAAAAAAGCTGTAGTAGTCGGTGCAGGGGCTATTGGTATAGAATTGGCTCAGGCACTTAATTCACAAGGTGTTGAGGTTCATTTAGTAGATATGCAAAATAGCATTCTTCCCTCCTTGGCGGATGCGGAAATGGTGGCGGATCCTCAAAAAGCATTAGCAGGCGAGGGCATTAACCTCCACTTGAGTAATAAGGTGGTTTCCATAGCCGGGAAAGAGGCGGTCGAAAAAGTCAAGCTGGAAGACGGGGACGAAATTAACTTCTCTTTGGATGAAGAAGCCCTAGTTGTTTTCAGTGTGGGAATGAAAGCAGAAATGGAGCTGTTTAAGGATTCCAAGTTGGCTTTAGGGAAAAACGGCATCCTAGTAAACGCAAGAATGGAAACAAATCTTCCGGGTGTTTACGCGGCAGGGGATTGCGTAGAATATACCAGTGCTATTACCGGGGATATTATTGAAGGGAAATTGGCCACTAATGCAGTACCCATGGCTAAAATTGCAGCACGTAATATTCTGGGGGGAAATGTGGAATATGATGGTTTTTATAATGGCGGGGCAACCAAAATTTATGATTTTTATATAGGTGGTACCGGTTTTACAGAGAAAGCAGCTTTGACAATGGGTTTTAGCCCTGTTGTAGGCTATGGAAATACCACTACAAAATTTCCGATCATGCCCGGCACTAAAAAGATGAAAGTAAAATTAATTGCGGATGCAAAAACCCGTCGTTTAATCGGGGGGCAGGTTGTTAGCGCCGAGCCGGTTACCGATAGAATTGATGTGCTGACCTTTGCCTTGCAAAAGCAATCCTTAATTGAGGATCTGGCAGCATTAAGTTACTCATCGCAGCCTTATCAAAGCTTTTATCCCGCCAACAGCGCCATTGTGATGGCCGCGGAAGAAATTATTGACAAACTAAGGAGTCTGGATTCTGATTTGGATCAATTAGAAGTCTCCTGAGATTTTTTGGGAATCCGTTAATCTAGCTTACCCCGGATAAAAAAACACAGTGGAATTGCTTTCACTGTGTTTTTGCTTATTGAACTGTTTGCAATTTTCGATTTCGATAGGACAGCAGGTAGGGTAAACTGATACCGAGTAAAGTAACGGCAATACCGAACCAGCGAAGCGGCGATACTTGCTCTCCTAAGATAATAGCCGCCATTAACACTGCCATAGGTAATTCGGAGGAGCCTAGAATACTGGCAAGACCGCTACCGGTGTGGGGAGTGCCTTTTGCAAAAAACAGCGGTGCAATGACAATGCCAAAAAGCGCAATGGGGATAGCATACAGCATCAGCCCATCGGAAATGGCACCGTTAACTAAAAAACGGGGAGGGAAGATTAAACTAACAGTGATGGCGGAACCCAGTATAATAAATAAGGAACGGTTAATGGCCGGAACATCCGTAGCAACCCTGCCGCTAAAAAAGATAAATAGCGAAAAGGTAATGGCGGAAAGAAAACCAAAAAATGCCCCCCAAAAGGTTATGTTAACCTCACCTAATTCAAAAATTCCGCCTGCAATCGCAGTTCCCGCCAGTAAAAGCGGGATTGACAGTAGCTTGCCCTTACTAGGCCGCTCTTTCAAGGCGATTGCTTCAATTACAATCCCCACCCAAGTAAACTGAAATAAAAAAACAATGGCAATTGCGGCAGGCAGGGCGTGCACCGTTTGGCTGTAAAAAACGCTGGTTAAGGCATTGGTAATGCCAATCCCCATCAGAGACAGGGCCACTTTTAAACCAACCTTGTAACGGAAAAACAAAAGATTAATAATTGCCAGCATTGCTAATCCAAAATAGTTTTGGGACCCGACTACCTCCTGAACCGTAAAACCTGTACCATAGGCTAATTTACTGATGGGTGCAACCATACCATAGCTACACCCGGCTAAAAAAACCAATAAGGAATGAAACAGCTTAAACTCACCTCAAGTAAAAGCAAAATTAAAGGAAGATCTATCAATAAAAATTTATTTTATAGTATAAGGTTTTTCTGCACCAATTTCACTAATCCTATTATCTTCATCAACAAAGATAACGGCGGGTTGGTGTGTTTTTGCTTCTTCATCAGTTAAATGTCCATAACTGATGATAATAACAATATCGTCAACCTGCACTTGCCTGGCGGCAGACCCGTTCAGACAAATTTCCCCTGAGCCGGCAGGCCCGGGGATGGCGTAAGTTTCCAGGCGTGCACCATTGTTATTATTTACTATTTGCACCTTTTCGTTGGGCAGAATATCGGCGGCAGCCATTAGATCACTATCAATGGTAACACTGCCCACATAATTAAGATTAGCTTCCGTCACCCGGGCCCTGTGAATTTTGGATTTCATCATAATGCGATACACTTATTCCACCTCCAAAAGCAAATTATCAATTAATCTTGTTTTGCCAAGATAGGCGGCAATGGCCACTATTGCTGATATATTTATTGTAGCTAATGGGCCTAAATCAGCGGCCTTGCGAATTTCAACATAGTCTATTTTTAAAGATGGTTCCTGTAACAACCTTTCTTTGATAGCTTTAATCAGGTTCGCAACCTCTTTTTCCCCGCCCAAGTACAGTCGGCGGCAGATCTCTAAAGCCTGGTTTAAGGCCAGGGCTTGTTCCCTTTCTGTCGGAGACAGGTAAGCATTGCGGGAACTCATCGCTAAACCGTCTTCTTCCCTGATGATGGGTGCCATTTCAATGAAGGTTGAAAGATTTAGATCACTTGCTAGTTGCCGGATTACCAAGTACTGCTGGTAATCTTTCTGGCCGAAATAGGCTCGCCGGGGCTGGACTATATTCAACAGCTTGGTCACTATGGTAGCAACTCCCGTAAAATGCCCAGGACGCGATTTGCCGCAAAGCTCCTCGGTAATCCCCTTCACTTCCACGGAAGTTAAAGGGGGATATTGGGGGTAGATTTCTTCGGTACCGGGATAAAATATTAAATCTACCCCTGCCTTTTCTGCCAGCAAGGAGTCTTGTTTAATATTTCTGGGATAAACGGAAAAATCCTCTTGCGGTCCAAATTGCATGGGATTAACAAAGATACTCAGCACAACGAGGTCGTTTTGAGATTTTGCTTTTTCAACTAAACTAAGATGTCCCGGGTGGAGATAGCCCATGGTGGGCACAAATCCAATGGTTTTGCCCAGTTGTTTTTGTTTTGTAGCCCAATCACGCATTTCCCGGGCAGTTTTAATTAGCTCCATGATCTTTTTCACCTCGCTATTTTGATAGCTTATTCATAGCTCGCATATAGGGCTGCGAGATTTTCCCCGTCCAAGGCGTAGGTATGCTTCTCCTCCGGAAATTGGCCCTTTTCCACATCAGTTTTATAATTTTCCAAAGCCGCAACAATGTTATCATGTAGATTTGCATATTTTTTGACAAAACGCGGTAGCTTACCGGGTGATAGGCCCAGCAAATCATGCCAGACAAGGACTTGTCCATCGCAGCTTACCCCGGCACCTATGCCGATGGTTGGGATGGTAATGGTTTTGGAAATTATCCCGGCCAAGGGGGCGGGGATACATTCTAAAACAATGGCGAAGGCACCAGATTCCTCCAAGGATTTGGCATCTTCAATTAGTTTTTCCGCCTCTTTTGTTTTTTTACCCTGGACTTTAAAGCCACCTAACTGGTGAACCGATTGGGGTGTCAGGCCTATGTGACCCAACACGGGTATGCCGATTGCCGTTAAGGCCTGAATTTTTTCCCTTTGTTCGCTACCACCTTCCAGTTTAACCCCCTGGGCTCCTCCTTCTTGTAAAAAGCGGCCCGCATTGGTTATTGTTTCCCCCAAAGACCGATGGTAGGAAAGAAAGGGCATGTCCCCCACCACAAAGGTATGTCGGGCTCCCCTGGTAACTGCCTTGGTGTGATAAATCATTTCATCCATGGTTACCGGCAAGGTAGTATCATAACCCAACATGGCCATCCCTAGGGAATCCCCTACTAGAATCATATCCAAACCGGCTTTTTCCGCCATTAAGGCGCTGGGGAAATCATAGGCCGTTACCATGGTAATCTTTTCCTCATTAAACTTCTTTTGCCGCAGATCACTGATCGTCAGTCTTGCCATTTTCCAAACCTCCGCCCTCAAGTATTTTTATAATCTTATAGTAAGCAATTCTTTCCAAGGTACCGGCTTCCATTGCCAGTGTTGCCGTTAGTTTTGCCAAGGCAAGGTAGGCGGGTAGTAACTCCGGTAGTTTTGTTAGTCCTCCCAGATGATTTTCAATAGTCATCGCATCACCTCTTGCAATTGGGCCAGTTAATGCTTTTGCCGATGGCAGTTGCTTAAGATTATTAAGGGTGCCTTGTACCAGGGGTACCAGAGCCTGTTGGGCTTTAGCGGGGGGAAACCCCGCCTTAGTTAAACATTCCGCACCTGCTTGAACCAAAGTCACCAAAAAGTTAGAGACGACACTTGCACCCGCGTGGTATAGCTTTCTATCTAAAGCAGCAGTTGCCACAGCAAGCTGACAACCAAGGCTTTGCACAAAGGAGGTAACCCAAGGTAATAATTCAGCATCCCCTTCAAAGGTAAAAGTAGACCCGGGAAGGTTGATCAGGGCTTGTTCAAGCTGTGCTAAACTTTGTAAGGGGTGTAGCGAGCCTATTAAAATGCCTTTTTCTTTTAAAGGCTGCAGTGTCCTTGCAGCTAGACTGCCGCTTAAATGCAAGGCGGCCCTAATTGAATTCGGCTCCAACTCGGCTGATTGTTGTGCCATATGGTGGATAAGCTCATCCGGGGTGGTAATGAACAGGATTTCTGCTTCTTGAACGAGCTGCGCCAAGCTGCTTATTTTTACTAAGTGGCCATTAAGGGATATAGTCTCTTGTTTGCTTGGCTTAGCAAGAACTGTGCTAACTTGATAGCCTCTTTCGGTCAGGAGATAGGCCAACACCCTCCCGGCCCTGCCCAGGCCAATAATACCCACCTTGTTCATGTTGCACCCCCTGTTTTCTAAAAAACAAAAATAGCCTTTGGACGGGAATCCAAAAGGCCATTTACCCACATGGATAAAATGAATCTCTATTGCTTCCGTCTCGTTCCTAACTGGTTCCAAGCGGCAAAGAATCCGTTTTAAAAACTGTTGATCTTGTTGTGGTTCCAAAGATACCACACGTTTTTGTTGCAAGCTTATTTTAACATTATTCTCAATTGATTGCAAAGACTTTAGACAATAAAAGTGTTGCACCCCGGGGGGGGCTACGGTATTGTTTAATCTTTTATAATAACTGGCGTTCCCCGGGGTATATTGTCATAAAACCAGTTAATATCCTCCATTGATAGGCGGACACAGCCGTGGGAAGCCTTTTGTCCTAACTTTTTCGCCTCCTCGTCTATCATTTTCCAGTTTTCATCAAAGGAAAGGCTGTGGAAAAGGTAGTTATAGTTGAATCTTACCCAATTATAAGCCCCTTGCTGGAATCTGGGGCTAAAAAAGGATTCCCCCCGGTCACCTATGAGATAGATCCCCTCTGGTGTAGAATAATTGTTCTCGTCCACGCCCGTAGAACATAAAAAGCTCGTTAAAAGTTCATTATTTTCGTAGATATGGACTCGTTGTTCTTTTAATGAAACTACCACTCCATATCTTTCGGCCAAAGAGATTTCTTTTAATTTATCAGTAGGAACAAAGCCTTCTATTAATCTGGTGCTTTTATAATCCCTAGCGGCAATTTTCGTAAATCCGTTATCCTGCCGTTCAATTACATTGACTGCCAATAAGTTGCCATAATTTGACCCCAGAATTTTAGCATCGAGGGAAGGCTCTTCTAAAATGTTAATTAAGGTTATCTCACTGGCATTAAGCACAGTAATTTTTTCGGGAAAAATCGGTTCTGGCTCAGGCTCCGGTTCCGGTTCAGGCTCCGGCTCAGGTTCAACTATTGGGTCTTCTTCCGGTGGCAGAATTACACCGCCGACGGGATTATCTTCTTCCAATGCTTGGGAGGGTTGTTCACTGCATCCGGCTAACATAGACATTAGTGCTAAAGTTATAAATAAGAATAAAATAATTGTAACTGCTTTTACTTGCTTCAATTTGGATACCCCTTTACCTTGTTATGTATTCTAAATGTTTTTCATGGTTAATAATATCATAAACAGGATTGGAATTCATTAGTCATTTTTCATAAGAATTGCAGCAAACCAGGTCATAGAGAGCAAAAACCGTTGATGCCACACAGTTGCAGCCAAAAAATAAACAAAAAAATCCCTATTGGTATTTACTGGAGGCTGAAATCAAAATATTTTTTACTTGACAAAAGGAACAAACTTGCATAAAATAGTTATTAACAAAAGATTCAAACAAAGGTAATGCGGAAGGAAAGTAGGTTGGCGGATTTTTTCAGGGAAAGGGTGTCGCGACTGGAAGCATCCTTAAAAGGAAACCAATTGAAGTTCCCTTCTAAACTGCAGAGGTGAAACTAGTAGTAGCTTTTGCCGGGATTCCGCCGTTAAAAGGAAGGGGTATCGGAGTAAACTCCCGTACTTTTTTACCAAGGGGGCAGTATATCTGTCAACTAGGGTGGTACCGCGAAAGCATAGCCTTTCGTCCCTAACAGGACGGAAGGCTTTTTTATTTACTTCGATCTACAAAAGTGGGTTATTTGCCAACTAGGGTGGTACCGCGAAAGCCACAGCTTCGTCCCTTGAGTCGTTGCTGTGGCTTGATTATTTGTAGGAGGTGGTGAAAACTGACAAATTGATAACTAGGACTTCAGAATTGGTTATGTGCAACTTAAGCCGCGATAAATGTGTTGTTGGGGCCGGGCTATACTCCCAGCCCAGCTACATAGCGGCGGCGCATAAGTGGTTTTAAATTTTAAAATGAAAATTAAGGAGGAAATTTTTAATGAAAAATATAATTAAAAACAAAAGTGTTTTACTGTTGATAATTGGTTTATTAGTATTGGGGTTGTCCGCTTGCGGGCAGAGTCCCGCACCCCAAGAACCGGTCGAGTCTACTGCGGGTAAGACAGAAACCCCTTCCCAGGCAGAAAGAGTTGTTAACTTGGGTATTATTCAACTGGTCACGCATCCTTCTTTGGATGCAGCCAGGGAAGGCTTTATGGATGTCCTGAAGGCTAATGGCTATGAGGAAGGAAAGCAATTGAAGGTGGTTTTGAAAAATGGTCAGGGGGAAGTGCCCATCACCCAATCCATTGCCCAACAGCTATCCCAGGATAAATTAGATTTAATATTGGCAATTGCCACTCCGGCGGCCCAGGCCATGGCTAATGCCACCAAGGACATTCCCATTTTAATTACTGCGGTAACGGACCCCGTGTCGGCCAAATTGGTGCAAAGCTTAGAAAAACCAGGTGGAAATGTTAGTGGTACATCCGATTATGTCTCAATTGCCGAGCAGTTGGGGTTGGTAAGGGAAATAATGCCGGATCTAACCAGGTTAGGGGTAATTTATAATAGTGGTGAGGAAAACTCCCTAGTGCAAGTGGGTGAAGTAAAAAAATATGCCAAGGATAATGGTATAACTGTGGTAGAAGCAACACCGACAAACTCCAGCGAGGTTTTACAAGCGGCTCAATCTTTAATCGGAAAAGTAGATGCTATTTATGTACCTACCGACAACACTGTGGTATCAGCTCTTGAAGCCGTGATAAAAGTATCCTATGATAATAAGATACCGGTGTTTCCGGGAGAAGGAGATTCAGTTGCCAGGGGTGGGGTAGCCACTGCCGGAGTGGATTATTATAAGTTAGGTGAACAGACAGGTTTGCAGGCTTTGCAAATCCTAAATGGTGCTAAAGCGGCAGCTATTCCCGTAGAAACCCAAGAGCAGGTGTCCGTGATAGTTAACTTGGTCGCTGCTGAAAAGGTGGGTATTGAAATCCCCAAAAAAGTGATGGATAGAGCTGTGGAGGTAATTACAGAATAAATTAGGAGTGGGTTTTATTGAGCCTGAAAATTTTAATTGGTGCGGTGGAACTAGGGTTGATTTTTGGAGTAATGGCATTGGGGGTTTTTATTACCTTTAGAGTGCTAGATTTTCCTGATTTAACCGTTGATGGCAGCATTACCTTGGGAGCCGCAACTGCCGCAATTTTAATAAGCAAAGGGTATAGCCCCTGGTTGGGCTTTGCCCTTGCCCCCTTTGTGGGTGCCTTGGCAGGGGTGGTGACGGGCATTTTGCATGCCCGTTTTCAAATAGCCCCCTTATTAGCCGGTATTTTAACTATGACGGGCCTTTATTCCGTCAATTTAAGAATTATGGGCAGGGCCAACCTGCCTTTATTAGGCACGGACACTTTGGCGGATAGTATGTCCTTTTTAGGAGTTCCTTTACAGTATAGATGGGTTATTTTCGGCTCGCTTTTAATTGTAATAGTGGTGTATTTACTTTATTGGCTTTTTCAAACAGAGCTGGGTTTAGCGCTCAGAGCAACGGGAGATAATGAAACCATGATTAAAAGCCAAGGGGTAAATGTGGCTGGCATGAAGGTGTTCGGCTTGGCCTTAGGGAATGGTTTGGTGGCCCTATCCGGTGCCGTAGTGGCACAGCTACAGGGTTTCGCTGATATGGGTATGGGAATAGGCATGATTATTTCCGGGTTGGCAGCAGTTATTATAGGTGAAATGCTGGTGGGTACCTCCACTATCTTAAGGGCCCTAGTGGCAGTAGTTTGCGGTTCACTGGCCTATAGAATCATTATTTCTTTAGTCCTCAGAATGGGACTTCAAACTACGGATTTAAAATTGGTGACCGCTATTTTAGTAGTAGTTGCCTTAACTTTACCTAAATTTGGGTTTAAAAAAAGACTTTTGAACTTGGGGAGGTGGTCAAATGCTGCAGTTAAGGAAAATAACTAAAATTTTCAATAAAGACAGTGTCAATGAAAAAATTGCCCTCCGCGAGTTGGAGCTTACTTTAAAGTCCGGGGATTTTGTGACTGTAATAGGCAGTAACGGGGCTGGTAAATCTACCATGTTAAATGCAATTGCCGGCACTTGGCCCCTTGATCAGGGCAGGATTTTTGTGGGTGGGGAAGATATAACTAATTTGCCTGATTATAAAAGGGCCGGATTGATCGGACGGGTCTTCCAGGACCCCATGGTAGGAACCGCCGCCTCCATGACTATTGAAGAAAATCTATCAATAGCTGCGAAAAGGGGGTTAAACAGAGGCTTTAAAAGGGGTATTAATAAGAACTTAAAAGCTCGCATGATGGAGGAGTTGTCTCACTTTGGGCTTGGCTTGGAAAACCGTTTGAATACGCCGGTAGGCTTGTTATCCGGCGGACAAAGGCAGGCACTGACCTTATTGATGGCGACCTTTAAACAGCCTCGATTATTGATGTTGGATGAGCACACGGCTGCTTTAGATCCTAAAACAGGGGAAAAAGTATTGGAATTAACCGATGCATTGGTTAAATCCATGGGTTTAACAACTCTGATGATCACCCATAATATTGTTGATTCTCTAAGAATCGGCAACCGCACTATTATGATGCACGAGGGACAGATTGTTCTTGATGTCAAGGGTGAAGAAAGAGAACGGCTGACTCCCCAGGATATTCTCCGTTTGTTTGAGACCAACAGCGGCAGATATTTGGCAAATGATCGAATGTTGCTGGTAAAGCCTGCCGCCTCGGTAAATAGGCTGGTTAAAAAAAGCTAAAAGGTAAATACAGGGTCTGGATACAATATATTTGCTTTTGTTTCAAAAGAAATGAAGGAATTGCCGGATACTTGGCGAAAGAAAATTACAACAAAATGTCCGGTAATTGATGCTTGTCAACCTTTTATACTGGATCACGGGGGGTAGAAATTTGGTAGAGAATTTTTATATGGCGGCAGGGGAGGCCAAGGGGAAAAGCTTTGTTGACCCGGTATTTTCTGTCTTAGCCGCTGCCAGAGAGGCTATTGCACAATATGGTAGGGAACAAGTGGTGAATGCTTCTATCGGATCAATTTATGATGACCAAGAAAAACTGGCTACCTTTAGTACGGTGGTGGATTTATTACGAAGCCTTTCCGCTGAAGATATGTTCGATTATGCCCCCATTAAAGGAGTAGCCGGCTTTGATCAAGCGGCTATGGATTTTACTTTCGGGGAATCAAAACCCGAAAGCTATTTTGGGGCGATTGCTACCCCGGGCGGTACTGGGGGTATCCGTAATATTTTTTATAATTATGCAGCAACCGGGGAAAAAATATTGATACCCGATTGGTTTTGGGGTTCATATTCTTTAATAGCCTCCGAGTATGGAAGAAAAATTGAAAACTACAGTTTGTTTACCGATGAAAACACCTTCAATTTCGGTTCTTTGCAAGAAAAAGTGAAGGAATGTCTGTTGTCACAAGATAATCTAGTGGTAGTTTTTAACACTCCCGCTCATAACCCCACGGGTTATAGTATGAGTGTTTCCGACTGGGAAAAAACCCTGGACCTCTTTCGGGAGGAAGCCAAGGATGTAAATAAAAGGATCACCCTGCTCCTAGATATAGCCTATATGGATTATGCGGGGGACCCGAGTGAGGTTAGAAAAATATTCAGCTTGTTTAGTGATTTGCCGCAAAATTTGCTGATTACAATTACCTTCAGTATGTCCAAGTCTTTTTTGGTCTATGGCCTTCGGTGCGGTTCCTTAATTGGCATTAGCAGCAGTAAAAAGGTAATAGACGAGTTTATCGCCGTTAATTCGTATTCCAGCAGAGCCAATTGGTCGAATGTAGCAAGACTGCCGCAACAACTATTAATTGAAATCATGCATAATCCCCGGCTTATTAAGGAATTAGAAGTAGAAAGGGCCAAATATCGTGACTTGATGGCCGGAAGGGCTGCAATTTTTGTGCAAGAGGCAAAAGGGCTGGGTTTAGAGATTTGCCCCTATAGTGCCGGCTTTTTTACATCCGTTCCCATGGATAATTCCAAAGAAGTGGCGTTAAGGCTTCAGCAAAAAGGTATCTTTGCGGTTCCTTTAAAAAAAGGTTTAAGAGTAGCGGTTTGTTCCGTGCCGACCCATAAAATGTCTGGTTTGGCCGGTCAGATAAAAAATGCTTTATAATAAATTAGGAGGGAGAAGATGGACAAAAGATTATTTTCAGTTGAAGAAGTGTTAAAAGAAGTAGCAGGCAGTACTGATGCGGTGAAAACTGTGTTATATGAGAATCCCAGAAGCAATGGGGTCCTTTGGTATGTACCTCCGGGCAAGGAAGTTCCGGCTCATTATCACCCGGAAACGGATGATACCTGGATTGTCTTGGAAGGCGAGGGAGAGTATTATCTGGGCAATGGTGAAACCCACCCTCTATATCCCGGCCTGGTAGCTGTGGCCCCTAAGGAAGCAATTCACGGTGCGATGACCACCGGAGACAAGCCGTTGGTTTTCGTGGCCATCTCTGCACCCATGCCGGTAACTATGATTAAAACGGAGAAGTAAAAAAAGGGACTATTAGAAAAAAGGGGACTGCAGTCCCCTTTTTTTGTCAAGCAGTGGTCAAGCAGTGGCTTTTGCATGCATTGCTTTTGGGTTGAGATTCTTCACTCCGCTACGCTTCGTTGGGAGTGACATTTTTACAAATCATTCTCTAATAACGGAACAGTAATATAAATCTTTGTTCCCACACCTTCCTTGCTTTCAACCTTTAATCCATATTCATTGCCGTAAAGGCTTTTTAACCTTTCGTGTACATTAGAAAGTCCTACACCGTTCCCTGAGCCTACTCCAGGTTTTAGTATGCCGGCGAGGCGATTTTTTGATATGCCAACCCCATCATCAGAAACCTTAATATGCAATTCCGCCCTTTTCAGCTTTGCTTCTATGGTAACCGCGCCGGAGCCAATCTTTGGAGTTAGCCCGTGTTTCACAGCGTTTTCTACTAAAGGCTGGATGCTCAAAACCGGAATTTCGTAGGTCATTGCTTTTTCTTCAATATTTTTCAGCAGTTTTATTTTATCGCCAAAACGGGCCTCCTCTAGGGTAAAATAAGTATCAACTGCCGCCAATTCTTCTTTGAGAGTAATATAGCGGCTTTTGTGGGTTAAAGTTTTTCTGAAGAGTTCAGCTAAATTAATCAGTAAATTGCGGGTTTTCTCCGGATCTGTACGGCTGTACATAATAATTGTATTTAAAGTGTTAAAGAAAAAATGCGGATTGATTTGAGCATGAAGCGCTTCTAACTGGGCCTGGGTCAACAGTTGTGCTTGTCGGTCCAGTTCCGCCAACTCCATTTGCAGACTCAGCAGTTGAGCAATACCGATAGTCAGTCTGATGATCTGGCTGGGGGGGCGGCCAAAAGATGTAGAGTAAAGCTTTAGGCTTCCAACTACCTTATCACTGCTTTTTAAGGGGGCAATTACGGCGGAACCTAAAGGGCAGTCGCAAACCCCTTGGCGGCTACAGTTAAGAGCCTTGTGATCTGGTACAATGGCGCATTCTCCGGTTCGTATGACTTTTTTGGTAGCCTCTGTTAAAATTTTTTCCCCCGGCTGGTGTTGGTCGCAGCCAACCCCTATAAAGGCCAAAACCCTTTCTTTGTCAGTGATGGCTACTGCTGCCATGCCGCTGATATTTTGAATAATTTCTGCTGATTGCTTGGCAGTTTCCTCATTTAAACCCAGACGCATAAAGGATAGTGTCTCGTTGGCAATCTGCAGGGTAGAAAACATAGTGATATTTTCCTCCAAGGGAATAAAAGGAGGAATTCTGCGAATAAATATCCTAGACAGAAAGAGAAAAAGTGTCAAGTTGAAAATTATCAGAAAAGCAGCCATCAGCAGCCAATTGCATTTGACAGTATTAATCAGCAATACCTCTAAAAATGTTAAAGCTGCCAAGAAGAAAAGCAACCTAACTTGTCTTGGGGTTAAATTGAGTTTCAAGAAGCAACCCTCCAGTGCAAGCACAATTTGTTCTTACCACTATGTTGCCTAAGAATGAAGCGCCTGTCAATTAAAATTGAATAATTAAGCAAATTTGCAGGTCAATAGGGAGTTAATGCCGAAATTTAAATTATTATTTTAAAGGGGTATAATATGATTATTGGAATCGGAACAGACATAATCGAGATTGGGCGGGTAGAAAAAGCGATAAGCAGGAGAGCAGGCTTGCTGTTAAAAATCTTTACTGAAGCGGAAAGGCAGTACTGCTTCAGCAGAAAAAACCCCTGGCCCTCTTTGGCTGCTAGGTTTGCTGCTAAAGAGGCGGTGATGAAGGCTCTGGGGGTGGGTCTTTCTCAGTGTGGTTTTAACGAAATAGAAATTAAAAGAAATTCCCAAGGTAAACCGGAGATTTTTCTGGCGGGAAAAGCCCTGGCCATGGCCCAAAAACAAGGGATAAATTATTGGCATTTAAGCTTAAGTCATAATAAAAACCACGGCCTCGCCTTTGCGTTAGCAGAAAAAAGAATGGATTTACAGAAATAGAGGTGATGAAATGTATTTAGTTACCGGTGAAGAAATGAGAAAATTGGATCAGGACACCATTCAAAATTACTTTTTGTCGAGCATGGTACTAATGGAGCAGGCGGCTTTAAGGGTGGCTGAACTGGCTAGTTTTAAGCTGAACAACCAATTAGCAAACAAGCGGATTCTCGTTTTTACCGGAAAAGGTAATAACGGAGGGGACGGCTTTGCCGCCGCACGGCTGTTAAGTCAGGCCGGAGCTATTGTAAGTGTTTTTATGATTTGTCGTCCGGAAGAGTTAACCGGTGATGCCTTAACTAATTATCGGGCATTTCAGCGTTTCGGGGGTAAAACCCGCTTCTTGCAAAGGGAATCGGATTTACAAAGGGTAGCACTGGCTTTAATTAATACGGATTTAATCATTGATGCCCTGTACGGTACGGGTTTTAAAGGAAATGTAACGGGTTTGGCTATGGATTTACTGAATATGCTTAATGAAAATAATATTCCTATTATTGCTGTAGATTTACCCTCCGGTTTACATGCTAATACCGGCCAAGTCGGGCAAATCGCTATTAGGGCCAATGCCACTGTTACCTTCGGTTTGCCCAAAATAGGGCTTTTGTTGGAGCCCGGGGCTAGTTTTGCGGGGGAGCTTTGGTTAGGGGATATTTCCCTGCCTGCTCAATTAATTAAAAAGGCCGACTTGAAAACACAATTAATTAGTGAGGAGCTTTGCCAAGGACTGCTTCCCCTACGCCCCTCCACCGGTCACAAGGGTACCTTCGGCCATGTATTTGCAGTCGGAGGCTCCGAAGGTATGACCGGGGCTATTTGTTTGGCAGCCGAAGCAGCCTTAAGAACAGGTTCCGGCTTGGTAACCGCCGGTATTCCTCGTTCTCTTAATTATATAATGGAAATTAAAACAACCGAGATAATGACCAAGCCATTGCCGGAGACCGAGGTAATGTCCATTGGTCTGGAGGCACTGGAACCCATTTTGTCTTTACAAGGTGGTATAGAGGCCTATTTATTCGGTCCGGGAATGTTTAGACACCCCAGTACCGGATCTTTATTGAAGGCTGTTTTGGGTAGGCTGGAAAGACCCGCCGTTTTGGATGCGGATGCACTTAATTTACTCCGGGGGGAAAACTTAAAAGAATTATTTAGGAACGTCAAAGGCCCCCTAGTTATAACTCCTCACCCTGGTGAAATGGCGGGTCTACTGGGAGTGCAGGTAAAGGATGTACAAGCCGACAGGGTGCAAATAGCAAAAGAGGCGGCAAGAGATTGGCAAGTGGTAGTTGTTTTAAAAGGGGCAAAAACATTGGTGGCGGATCCCTTGGGCAATCTTTATGTTAATTCCGGCGGCAATTCAGGCTTGGCCACCGGCGGCAGCGGTGATGTGTTGGCGGGGATGGTGGCCTCCTTTTTGGGTCAAGGTTTGAAAACTACGGAAGCCGCTATCCTGGCTGTTTACCTCCACGGCTTGGCCGGAGATTTGGCGGCAGAGCAAAAAGGTCATTTTTCATTAACAGCGGGAGACTTGTTGGATTTTTTACCAATGGCATTTTTAAATCTTAAACAGGGTTCCGCTGATAAACAGCCAATTATTAATGAAAGGTTAATCAAAATCGGCTGAACTAGTAGGAAATCAACAAGGAAGAAGGTCGGAAGATGCGTCCCGTTTGGGCAGAGATAGATTTAACAGCGATAGAGCACAATTGTAATTTAATAAAAAAACTGTTAGAACCGACAACAGAATTAATGGCTATTATTAAAGCGGATGCTTACGGGCATGGGGCAATTCCGGTAGCTAAGAGCGCTTTATCCTCCGGGGCAACTTGGCTGGGAGTTAGTTCGTTGGAAGAGGCATTGGAAATCAGATATGGGGGGATTGAAGCCCCGGTTTTAATTCTGGGTTATACTTCACCTGAAGATGCTTTAACTACCGTAGCTCACAAAATTACTCAGACCGTTTTTAGCCCGGAGCAAGGGTTGGTTTTAAATGAAGCAGCAAAAAAATTAAATAGCAAGGCACAAATTCATGTTAAAATAGATACGGGCATGAGCAGATTGGGTTTTGCCCCGGTCAAAGCAAGTTTAAAAACAATTAAAGAGCTGTCCCAATTATCCTACCTGGTTGTTCAAGGAATTTATACTCATTTAGCTGATGCGGGAAACTCGGATAAAACAACCGCCCTAAGACAACTGCAATTGTTTCAGGAGTTTATTCAAGGCTTGGAAGCCGAAGGCATCATTATCCCTGTAAAACATACGGCTAATAGTGCTGCTATTCTCAACCTGCCCGAATCCCGGTTGGATTTAGTGAGAGCCGGTATCATAGTTTACGGCTTATATCCCTACCGGGAGGAAGTAGAAAAAAGAGTTGATTTCAGGCCGGCTCTTTCCCTTAAAACCAAAATAGTTCATTTAAAGGAAGTGGGGCCCGGTACTGCCATCAGCTATGGGGGAACCTATGTGGTAAATCGCCCCAGCGTGATCGCTACTTTACCTTTGGGCTATGCAGATGGCATTAACCGTTTATTATCCAATCAAGGAGAAGCCCTGATTAGGGGGAAAAGGGCAAAGATTGCGGGCAAAGTCTGTATGGATCAGTTGATGGTGGATGTTACGGAGATAGAAGCCGTTGCGGTTGGTGACGAAGCTGTCCTGATCGGAAAGCAGGGAAAGGAAGAAATAACCAGTGATGAAATAGCAAGGCGGCTTAATACTATTAACTATGAAGTAGTCTGTTCTATTAGCTCTCGGGTGGCCAGAAGGCACTTGCCTTAAAATACCATCAAAAAGAGTGCCAGATTGGTTATTTTTCGGCCTTACTTAACTTGCCACTCAGTTGTTAAATGGCTATAATAGAGTATGACTTAGCTATATGCTATAAAATAGCATGAATAGCATTCTTTGATGCAATACTATAATGGCAGGAAAAGTTGGAGGAGGTGCCTTCCTTGTCCGGTGTTAAAAGAATTATGATCAGCATCCCTGAACAGCTTTTAGAGGAAGTAGACGGTTTGGTTTCTATGGAAAAACGTAATCGCAGTGAGTTTATCAGAGAAGCCACCAAACTCTATATTGCTGAGAAAAAAAGGCGAAGGCTGCGGGACCAGATGAAGCAAGGCTATCAAGAAATGGCTCAAATCAATTTAAAATTAGCTACGGAAAATTATGAAATTGAAAACGAAGTGCAAGGTTATTTTGAAGAAAGATTAGCGGAGTGCAAATGAGAATGCAAATCAAGCGAGGCGATATTTATTTCGCACAGCTGAATCCGGTGGTGGGTTCCGAGCAGGGTGGGACCAGGCCGGTTCTGATTATCCAAAATGATATTGGCAATCAGTACAGTCCCACTACCATTGTGGCTGCAATTACTTCTCAGATTTTTAAGGCTAAACTACCTACTCATGTAGAGGTAAGCGCCAGCCAAAGCGGTCTGGAAAGGGATTCTGTTATTTTGCTGGAACAAATCAGAACCATTGATAAGAGTCGCTTAAGACATAAGGTGGCGGTTTTGGAGGAAGAGATTATGACCAAGGTGGATGGGGCATTAAATGTCAGCCTTGGCCTGGCGGAAGTATAAGCTTTAAGTAGGAGTGCCTAGACCTGCAGGGGAAGGGCATTTTTGTTTTTATGGATGCTATGATTTGGTGTTGAGGCATACCCTTTATTAGATAAAGATAAAGGGGTGTACCTATGAGACCTTTAGTGGGAGTTAGTTGTTCCTACAGCGGAGAAAATCAGCTGCTCAATGATTGTTACAAAGAGGCAATTGAAGGGGCAGGCGGCCTGCCCGTATTGCTGCCTACCACCTTGAACAGCCGGACCATACTTGGATATTCAGAAAAAATAGACGGTTTAATATTAACGGGGGGCGAGGATTTAAACCCACTATTGTTTGGCGAGCATCCCCGCCAAGGCCTAGGCTTTGTAAACCCTGACAGAGATTTTTTTGAGCTTAATTTATGCCGGCTCTTCCTGGACGGCCGAAAGCCTGTTCTGGGTATTTGCCGCGGCCTTCAAGTGCTCAATGTGGCTGCCGGTGGCACCTTGTTTCAAGATCTTCCTTCGCAGCTGCCCGAGAGCATGCAACACAACCAACAGGCTCCTAAAAACCATACCAGCCACGAGGTATTTATCAAAAAACCTTCTTTACTGTATAATTTAAGCGGTTTAGAAACCATCAAGGTTAACAGCTTTCATCATCAAGCGGTAAAATCTTGCGGCAGGGATTTTCAGCCGGTGGCTTGGGCCGGTGATGGGGTAATTGAAGGGGTTGAAAAAAAACAGGGCTTTGCTTTAGGGGTTCAATGGCATCCGGAGCGTTTATGGAAAGAAAATGACAGCCAAAGGAAGCTTTTTTTGGGTTTAATAAGTGCAATTAAAGGGAATATAGCCCTTTAGCAAGAACATATTACAGGTGTAATCTTGGAAAGGAGTTGGTCTTGGTGAAGGCTTTGGTTAACGGCCGTATCTTGACCATGGAAGAAGAAGATTTTGAGCAGGGTTATCTTTTGATTGATAATGGCAAGATAATATCCATTGGCAAGGGGGGCGATACCTTTCCCATTGGAACGGAAATAATTGATTTGACAGGAATGACAGTAATGCCCGGTTTGATTGATCCACATTGCCACCTGGGTATTTACGAAGAAATTTACAGAGTTGAAGGCAATGATGCCAACGAATACAGTGATCCCATTACCCCGGAGCTAAGGGCCTTGGATGCCATTAATCCCACGGATCAGGGGTTTTTAGATGCCTTGGAAGGTGGTGTGACCACCGTCGGTATTTGTCCTGGAAGTGCCAATGTAGTTGGCGGTTCCTGTGCGGTGCTGAAAACCTTTGGTAAAACTATTGATGAGATGGTTATTAAGGAAACAGCGGGGTTAAAAATTGCCTTTGGGGAAAATCCTAAAAGGGTGTATGGAGAGCAAAAGAAAAAGCCTGTCACCAGAATGGCGGTAGCGGCCTTGCTCAGGAATCAGCTAGTGAAAGCTAGACATTATTTAAACGGAAAAGAGGAGAAGGATGACTTTGAGCCGGATTTGGGGCTGGAACAAATAGGCCTAGTGTTGGAAAACAAAATCCCCCTGAGAGCCCATGCTCACCGAAGCGATGATATTTTAACTGCCTTAAGAATTGCGAAAGAGTTTCAGGTCCCCATTATTATAGAGCATTGTACGGAAGGGCATTTAATAGTGGATGAACTAAAGGAAAGCCAGGTTTCTGTAGTGGTTGGTCCCAGCCTTACCAGTCGGGCGAAGGTAGAGATGAAAAACCGTAGCTTTGCTACGGCAGGTATTTTGGCCGAAGCCGGAATTAAAGTTGCTCTTTGTACGGATCACCCCGAAACTCCAATTCAGTATTTATTTTTGTGTGGTGCTTTAGCGGTAAAAGAGGGAATGAAAGAAAAGGATGCCCTGAGGGCAATCACTATTAATGGAGCCGAAGTTTTAGGTATAGCAGATCGCGTGGGCAGCCTGAAGCCTGGTAAGGATGCGGATTTAATCATTTTGGACGGCTCAATCTTCGATTTGAAAACAAAAATAACGGCAGTTTACATAAATGGAGAGAAAGTGGAAAGTAGAAAGTAAAAAGTAGAATTACATTGTGGTAGGTTCACACTTAAATGTCATTCTGAGTGCAGCGAAGAATCTCCTAGCAAGAAATACATGCAAGTGACCCCAAAGGAAAACATTCAAAAACAACCGCTTGACAACCGCTTGACAAGGTTTTCCCTGCTTTCCAACTAAAAAAGGATGTGCAAAAATGCAAATAGAAACAAATAACCCCCAGCAAACAAAGGAGTTGGGTAGGGCCTTGGGTGGCTTGCTACAAAAAGGAAACCTGCTTCTCATAAACGGGACCCTAGGTGCAGGTAAAACAACCTTTATTCAAGGCCTGGCATTAGGGTTAGGAATTGGGGCAACTGTGACCAGCCCTACCTTTACCATTATTCATGAATACCCGGGCAACCCGCCCCTTTACCATATAGATGCTTACCGTATTGAAAGGGAAACAGAAATTCCAGAACTTGGTCTGGAGGAATATTTTTACGGAGATGGAATTACGGCAATTGAGTGGCCGGAAAAAATTACTGCCTGGCTACCCGAGGAAGCCATGGAAATTAAAATAGATAAGGTAATGAATCAACAGGATAAAAGAGTATTGACTTTTACCGCACGGGGGAAAAAAGATTATCGGTCTTTGCTTAAGGAGTTGAAAAGGCTTGCAAGTACTGGCGATTGAAAGCGCTACCAATGTGGCAAGTGTAGCTATTGTAACAGAAGAAACCATCGTGGCGGAGGTAATTTTAAATACGGGGAAAACCCATTCCCAACGTTTAATGCCTTTGTTGGCTAATCTAATGGAAGAAGCGGAGTTGGAAGTTGAGGATTTGAACGGGATTGCTGTATCAGGAGGACCCGGATCCTTTACCGGCCTTCGTATCGGCATGTCCACCGCTAAGGGTTTGGCTTATGCGGCTAAAAAACCTTTAATTTTAGTGTCTACCTTGGAGGTATTAGCCCTAAATCTGATTGAGAGCCCGGGCCTGATTTGTCCTATCCTAAATGCCAGAAAAAGTGAAGTATATACAGCTCTATATAAAAAAACTGATAATGAGTTAGAGGAATTGTTGCCTAAAAAAGCATTAGCTCCGGCGGAACTGGTGGAAACATTAAAAACTTTTTCGGAAAAAATAGTATTTTCAGGCGATGCGGTCCCTGTTTTTGGTGACTTTT
>Ga0265293_10003007_pt1 | contig 32298 bp, 28 predicted proteins | sample Munlanlewell138R_FD_192505 | JGI IMG/M metagenome (GOLD analysis project Ga0265293, IMG submission 192505) | Leachate microbial communities from a municipal landfill in Southern Ontario, Canada - Leachate well 138R | ecosystem: Engineered > Solid waste > Landfill > Unclassified | place: Canada... | reverse complement strand
TAAAATTCTCTAAATCACCTGTTGTAGAGTTAAAATTAGGTCCAGTTGGATTAAAAACATAAGTTACGCCAGAGTTATAATTTGTTATTTCAGCTGAACCATCAACATCGCATGTAGGATCGACTATGCTGATTATTGGCGCAGCTGGGGTTGGTAATTGTGCTTCAATTGTAAACGGCGTTTCGGAAGAAGTACAACCGTTCTCTGTTACTGTAATTGCATAGTTACCAGCAACACCTGTGATTGAACCATCAGCCTCAATTGTTCCCGTTCCAGTTGTAAGGTTATAAGTTAAATTACTGTCATATCCATTAATTGTAGCAGTTCCGTCTCCATCACAATCTGCTGGAGTTACATCAACTACTGGTGCAGCTGGGGTTGGTAACTGTGCTTCAATTGTGAAATTTGCCGAAGGTGAATCACATATACCATCGTTATACACTACGGAATATGATTGACCAAATGTTGCTCCTGTGATATTTCCAGTTGCATCAACACTTGGACCAACTGGAGAGAAGATATAATTTCCTACTGAAACGTAGTTTGAAATACTTGCAGTTCCGTCATCATTACAAGTTGGGTCAACAACACTTACTTGCGGTGCGTCTGGTTGTACACAGCAAGTACCATCAACTCCACTTTTAACTTCTAAGTAGAAATCTGAGGTTGCGCTAGCTTCTCCGTCAATCACAAGAATATATTCTTCACCAACTGTTAATCCAGTAAGTGTATAGCCGTGATTTTGAGAGATTCCTCCTCCTGAGGTAAAAGGTTGGTTATAGTATTGAGTATGATTTGCTGTACCAGACGACATATTTGAAGGACATCCGCCATTTGGCACAGTGAATGATCCAAAGTTACAAGGATTTGAAATATTGGGTTTAATTACTATTGATTGCAATCTTTTACTTAAACCTGAAAAAGATAATTCAACAGTTGTGCTTGTAGGAATAAAATAAAACCAAATGGCACTATTATCATCACCGTTCCATTGACAACCTGAAATATTATAGAATTGGTTTAAACCTTGTCCCGTTGGATAACCTATATTAGTGGCATAATAAATATTTCCTGTTGAAATACACTCTCTTGTTGAGCAGGATTGATTGGGTTTAGAACTTGTAAGGTTAATAATATTATCCCAACCTATATCATCAAAAACTAATTCAAACTCTATGAATTCTCTTGTTCCTGTCATACTAGAGTATTCGATAAGAAGCTCCCAATTTCCATTAAGGTCACCGGTAAAGCCATTAAAATTATCTTTTGCCCGCCAGTATCCATAATTAAATGGATAAGCATAAGATAATACATTACTTGTCGCACTTGCATAACTCGCTGGAGTATGTAGTTGTGTATGGTCCCTAAATGTAATATTTAGAGAGCGATTATTTACATTTGAATATGTAGTTCCATAGGTTCCAGCATCAATCAAAGTAATTTCAAGACCAGATGGAGATTTCAATTTAATGGTTGCATTGGCCAAATCCGCAGATCTATCACTTGTTGCATTTCCCATCTTCAATCGTACTTGTTTAACTTCTTTTCCAGAAGTTTGTAACCCTGTAACAGGAAGAACTACTGTCTGCTGGGCAGTACCGCTAAAGTTAAATGGCGTATTATTAATATAGGATTGTCCAAATGCTATTTGGCAAATAGAATAAACAAAGATTGTTAAAAATAAAGTTATTGATCTCATAGTAATGTAAATTAATAAATTCCAAATTATATACTAAACTAATAATTATTCACTAAATTAATACATTTTTTTTGAAGATAGTGCAAATACTACAAAAAAACATACTCTGAAATTACCATGATTGATTTAACCCGAACTATTCATGAATTTAGTTTTGAATATATTTTAGGCACAAGCCTTGAAGGAATATTTTCATATTTCGAGGGGTTTGTAACGCAAAATATATCAAAATTAAATCAAAATCTTAACAATTCAATAGTACCCAAAACTGGGGTTCTATTTAATCGTTACTTTTATGTGTAAGGAGACACTATATCAGGTTGTTATGTTATTTTTACTATGAGATTGGTGAATAGTGCGGGTTAAGTGGTTTAACTTGATTATTAATTGTTTGTAGTCTTTTGTTTTCAGCAAGCCCCAACAAAACTCTATTTAGATCAGACTCAAAAAAAGCAACAAACTTTTTTTTAAAATTTAAAAAATCGAAGAATCTGTCAACTTAGTAAACATTTCTAATGCTCTCATTCCCCTCATTGAGTTTCCTTTTTTATTTAAGAGTGGACTCCAGACAGCAATAGAATATTGTCCAGGTCGCACGGCTACAATTCCTCCACCAACGCCACTTTTCCCTGGTAGTCCCACACGGTAAGCAAATTCCCCAGCTTCATCATAAAAGCCACAGGTTTGCATCAGAGCATTCATTCTTTTTGCTTTGGCTGGTTCTATGATTCGTTCCCCAGTTTCTAAACTCACCCCTTGATTAGCATAAATCATAAAAGCCCTTGAAAGTTGTAAGCAAGACATCGATAAGGCACATTGATGAAAGTATAGATCAAGCACTTTTTCTGCATCATTCTCAATATTTCCGAGAGCCTTCATATAATTAACCAAGGCTATATTTCTAAATCCAGTACTAGCTTCGGATTTCATAACATCTAAATCATAATCTATCGAATTATCTCCTGTTATTTTTCGGACAAATTTTAGCAGTTCATCTTTTGGGTTTTTTAAGTGAGAGATGAGAATGTCTGCTGTTACGATTGCTCCCGCATTAATGAAAGGATTTCTTGGGATTCCGTAATCTCTTTCAAGTTCAGTAAGAGAGTTATAGGCGTTACCAGAAGGCTCTACTCCGACTCTGCGAAACATCTCTGTTCCAGCGTGGATGTGTGCCAATGTTGTCGTAAAAACTTTTGAGATACTTTGGATAGAGAATGGTTCTTGACTATCTCCAAAGCAAAAATTTTCTTTGTCTTTTGTATATAGATTTAATCCAAATTTATCAGGCGATATTCGTGCCAACTCAGGAATATAATCGGTAATGTAACCACCCAAATCTAATTCCCTAATTTCTGTTTCTACAATTTTTAAAGCTCGATCGTATTTCATTTTCCACGTGCAATATGCAAAGTTGTTTCTATGGGATTACATTCCCGGCATGCCACCTCCCTTCATCTGACGCATTAAATTCATCATATTATTTTTATTGCTCATCAGTTTCATCATTTTTTTCGTGTCTTTAAACTGTTTTAGCAACTTATTTACTTCTTCAGTTTTTTGACCACTTCCTTGAGCAATTCTTCTCTTTCTATTGTTATCGATTATATCTGGATTTTCTCTTTCTGCTGGTGTCATAGAATAAATAATTGCTTCAATGTGTTTAAAAGCATCGTCTTCTATTTCAACTCCTTTCATTGCCTTTCCTACTCCAGGAATCATTCCCATTAAATCTTTAACATTCCCCATCTTCTTAACTTGTTGAATCTGATTGAGGAAGTCATTCAAATCAAACTGATTTTTCTTGATTCGTTTTTGAAGTTTTCTAGCTTCTGCTTCGTCGTACTGTTCTTGGGCTCTTTCTACTAGCGAAACAACGTCCCCCATTCCAAGAATTCTGTCTGCCATTCTCTTTGGATAGAATACATCCAAGTCTTCCATCTTTTCTCCAGTACCAACGAATTTGATTGGTTTATCTACGACAGATTTAATTGAAATTGCAGCACCACCACGTGTATCACCGTCTAACTTTGTTAAGATAACTCCGTCAAAATTGATTCTATCATTGAATGCTTTGGCTGTATTTACAGCGTCTTGACCCGTCATCGAATCAACAACGAACAAAGTTTCTGTTGGTTTGATAGTTTTTTTGATAGCTTCAATCTCATCCATCATTTCTTCATCGACAGCTAATCGACCAGCAGTATCGATAATTACAACATTATAGCCATTGCTTTTTGCATATTTAATTGAATCTTCTGCTATTTTAACAGGATTTTTTTCTTCTTTATTAGAGTAAACATGGATACCGAGTTGTTCTCCTAGCACATGGAGTTGATCAATCGCAGCAGGACGATAAACGTCAGCTGCGACAAGCATAGGTTTCTTCCCTTTTTTATTTTTTAGGTAGTTGGCTAATTTACCAGAGAAAGTTGTTTTTCCCGACCCTTGTAATCCTGACATTAAGATAATTCCTGGATTTCCTTGATAATTGATTTCGGTTTCATCACCTCCCATCAACTCTACAAGTTCTTCATGCATAATTTTCACCATCAATTGTCCTGGTGAAACTGCCGTTAAAACATTTCGTCCTAATGCTTTTTCTTTAACTGTATTTGTAAACTCTTTTGCTGTATTATAGTTCACATCGGCAGCCAATAAGGCACGTCTAATTTCTTTTAGTGTTTCGGCTATATTTATCTCAGAAATTTGTCCTTGACCTTTTAGGACTTTAAACGCTCTTTCAAATTTCTCTGTTAAATTTTCAAACATTGGAACAATTTTAATTTTGGTTGACAAAAATAAGAAATTTGTCTGGGATATTCAAAAGATTCGTGAAGGTTGTCGTTAAAAACCTTTATTATTACGAACAAAGTCAAAAACACCGTCAATTGCTTCTTGCTTTACTTCTCCAAAAGTATAATCTTTGGATTTCAGTGTTTTTCTTAATTCTTCTTGAAAAAAATAGGCAACACTCCCTATAAAATTTATCTTTTCTTTTGTTTGGAGAGGTTTTATCGCAGTATCACAAAAATCTGAAAAAGCTTGAAAAATCATTTGTTTTATTATTTTTTCCTCTTTGAATTTCTGGATAATTTTTGCCAAACCAGCAACAAGTTTTCTTCCATCTGGAGCGTAAATACGATGAAGGATTGCGTTATTTCCAAAATATTGATTAACCTCATCTTTTATTTCCTTTGGAAGCTGATTTGAAATATGAAGTTGTAGAAGTCGTTTTCCCAAATCAAAGCCACTTCCTTCATCACCTAATAAATAGCCCCAACCAGAAGTAATTTTGACAACTTTATTTCCATCGTATTTTGCTGCGACAGCTCCTGTTCCTAAAATAGCTACAACACCTTTGTTATTCCCAAGATGTGAAACACAAGCCGCATAAATATCTGTATTTACTTCTTTTGTTTTTAATTCTTGGTTATTTAGGAAATCCTGAATGATATTTTTTGCTTGACCGCTTTCACAACCAGCTCCATAAAAATAGACATCTCGGTTCTTTAATTCATTTTCTTTTATGAATGAATGGATTAAATTCGTTTTTTCTTCAGAAATTTCTCTTGGATGAAGTCCTACAGACACTTCTTTACGAAGTAAACCTTTGGAATCCTCAAACATCCATATCGACTTTGTACCACCACTTTCTACGACAATCATTTTAAAAATTTAGAACCAGTCGAAGCGATAAGCTAAGTTAAATGCGAATGACAGCGGAGAGATCAACCTTCTCTGTAGCAAAGCATTTGGATCAAAAAGACCGTTAACAAACTCTAAGCCGAGGTCAAATGTTAGTGCGCCACGTTTTGGAAGTTGATATTTTACACCAACCGTTCCACCGAACGCAAAGAGAACAGAGTATTGGTTTTTCCCTTCAAAAGGATTCCCAAATTCGTCATAAAATAAATCTGTATTGTAATCGTCTGGATTCAGATATGCTGGGAATCTGGGTTCGTTAGACAATGAACTCACAATTCCTTTTATATATCCACCAGCGTACATAGCCAATCCGATATCATAATCATTGAAGAAGTAAACCCTTGATCCGCCATCGATGGAAAAAAAAGTAGATTTTTGAAGAATATCCACACTTACGTAATTCGGTGATGTCATTGGGTCTTTTGCTTCTAAAAATCCTGTTGAGTTTGTGGATTTATACGGTAGCAAATACACACCTCTTATTGTAAATGTATTATTTGTTGACCTAGGAAATTCGCCAAAGACGTTAAAGCCTAATCGATGAATCGGGATATTCAGTCCATGGTATGAGCTCATTCCTCCACCAATTGAGTATTGTGAAAACCCTACATTTGATGTTAGGACTATAACAAATATTACAATTCCTAAAACTAATTTTCTTGCCATTTTGGTTTCGTTTTTAATATTTTTATATGAATCGGGCAATTTTTATCGTGCGCTCCACTCAAATAACTTGTACTCATCAAAAATTCTTCAACAATTTTTGTACCAGTAAATTTAAACTTTTTTTTGAATAATTTCGTCCATTCTTTCAAAGAAAATCCATTATAAGAATCTAACCACGCTTTAAAGCTTCCTGATTCGTTTTGAATCTCGATTATTTTTTGAGCGTTATAAATAACTGCTTCAATTTTCTTTCTATTTCTAATAATACCAGCATTTTGGAGTAATTCTTCAATTTTATTATCATCGTATTTCGCGATTTTCTCGATAGAAAAATCATCAAAAGCTGTTCTAAAGTTATCTTCTCTTTTTAAAATAAGAGACCAGCTTAATCCTGCTTGATTAATTTCAAGAATCAATCTTCCGAATAATTCATCATCAGAATTTACTGGAAAACCGTATCTTTTATCATGATAAAGTTTATCTAAATGATTATTTTCTAAATCTTTTGTAAATTCGCAATAACTCATACGTAAATAAACGTAAAATTAAAACTAAAAGTTTAAACAGTGGCAAATATTTTCGAATTTAATGGTTTTAAGCCAGTTATCCATCCTTCAAGTTTTGTTCATCCGAATGCGACAGTAACAGGTAATGTTATCATAGGAAAGAATGTATATATCGGACCAGGTGCTGCAATTCGTGGTGATTGGGGAAAAATCGTGATAAAAGACGGCAGCAATGTTCAGGAAAACTGTACAATACACATGTTCCCTGGGACGACCGTTATACTCGAGGAAGGCGCTCATATTGGTCATGGCGCAATTGTTCATGGAGGACAAATTGGTAAAAACGTGATGATTGGGATGAACTCTGTAATCATGGATGATGCAATTATTGGTGATGAATCAATTATTGGAGCCTTATGTTTTGTTCCTGCCAAGATGGAGATTCCACGAAGGAGTTTGGTTGTTGGCAGTCCTGCAAAAATCATCAAACAAGTAAGTGATGAAATGATTGCGTGGAAAACCAAAGGTACGGCATTGTATCAAGCATTACCAGAAGAATGTAGAGATATGTTAAAACCGTGTGAGCCGCTGACGAAAGAAGAGCCGAATAGACCAACGCAAGAAAGTATGTACAAAACTTGGGAGAAAATCAAAAACGGAAATAAAGATCATTAATTATATACCTAAAATTAGATTTGGTATTTCCTTCAATTTCATGATTTTATGTATTGAATCTGCTGTTTTGAATTTATTATTTGGATCAAACAGCACACCTCTTATTCCTACATTTTCAGCACCAATAACATCTGCTTGAAAGTCATCACCTATCATTATTGAGTCATCAGAAACAGCATCTGACCTTTCGAGTGCTGTTAGGAAAACTTCAGGATGTGGTTTATTTTTCCCTACCTCCTCACTACACAAAATTGTATCAAAATAAGGAGAAAGCCCGCTATTTTGAATTTTTAAGTGCTGAACTTTTTGAAATCCATTTGTAATTATATGAATGTGATAATTTTGATTTTTTAAATCGTCCAAGACTTCAATTGTATCAGGAAAAAGTTGAGTTTGATAAGGGGATAACTCTAAATATCTGTCATTCATTTCAATTCCAAGTTTTTTATTATTTATTTGAAAAATTTCTAGTGTTTCTGAGAACCTACCATTTCTCAATTCTTCCTTTGTAATTTCGCCTGCGTTATATTTCTTCCAAAATTTACTATTCACATTTTTATAATGTGTTAAAAAAGAATCGAAATCCTCAATATAATCCTCCATGTTGAACTCATCAAACATTATATTGAGTGCGTTTTCTGAGTTCGTTTCAAAGTCCCAGAGCGTTCTGTCTAAATCAAAAAAGATATCCTTTACCATATTAGGCGACAATTTACAAAATCTAAACCAAACATTAAAAAGTTTATGTTATTTTTGTCGATTAGTTTCGCCTGCGTAGTTCAATGGATAGAACAAAAGTTTCCTAAACTTTAGATCCAAGTTCGATTCTTGGCGCGGGTATTTTTTAATCAGATACAAACTTTCAGTGTTTGTTGTGTAAAATTTATTGGTCAAATAAAATGGAAAGCACAAAGGAAATTCGAACAATCAATAAGCTAGATAAAAAATCCAAAATGGTCGCAATTTGGCTTTTGGTTGGCGTTTTTATGATTATCATACAAATTGCATTAGGTGGCTTAACAAGGTTAACGGGGTCGGGTCTTTCAATGACAGAATGGGAACCCATAATGGGACTTTTACCACCACTTTCACATGATGAATGGATGAAAGCTTTTGAAGCATACCAACAAATCGCACAATACAAATACGTGAACAGTCATTTTACCCTTAAAGAATTCAAATTTATCTTTTATTGGGAATGGTTTCATCGAAATTGGGCACGTTTCCTTGCTGTTGTCTTTTTAGTACCTTTCTTTTATTTTCTATATAAAAAGTATTTCACAAAAGAAATGATAACACCTCTTGTTTTACTATTTGTATTTGGAGCACTTCAAGGTTTTATTGGTTGGTATATGGTTCAAAGTGGTTTGGACGATTCTAGTTTGTTCTACGTCAGCCATATCCGTTTATCTGTTCATTTAATCACAGCATTGGGGTTATTGGTTTATACATTGTGGTTTGCATTAAAAATCCTCATTCCTAGAGAAAACATAATTCGTCATACAAAACTGAGAAATTATTACTTAATAGTAATCATATTGTTTACGATTCAATTGTTTTATGGGGCTTTTATGGCAGGATTACACGCTGCTAGGATTGCACCATCTTGGCCAAAAATGAATGGTCATTGGTTTCCTCCAAAATTGATGGAGTACAATTGGATTTACGACGCTGTTGGTGTTCAATTTGTTCACAGAGGAATTGCTTATATTCTTTATATAATGATAATCATCGGATTTTTCAAAGTATATAAAATTGCAAAAGACCACAATTCAAAACTTCTAAAAAGAGCTAATTATTGGTCATTAATTCTCGTTAACGCCCAAGTTATCCTCGGAATTTATACTTTATTGGCTGTTTCATCAATCGTAAAAGATAAGTTTGGATTGTATGAAACATTGGCACAATTACACCAAATTGTAGCGATGCTTTTATTGGTATCTCTCATGTTTAAGATTTATTTGATTAGGGGGGAGAAGAAATAATCACAATCGGTACTATTTATTTTTCTCCAACACATATTCCAAAACCTTTCTCATTAAATGAACCCTGTCTTTCCCTCTTACATTGTGTTCATGCATTGGATACATAAAAAAGTCAGTTTGAATTCCATTTTCAACAAATACTTTTATTAAAGATAGTGCATGTTGAGGGACAACAATTGGGTCAACCGAACCGTGAATCATCAATAAATTTCCTTCTAAATTTTCAGCTTTATTGAGCAGACTTGTTTTTTCATATCCTTCAGTGTTTTCTTCAGGTGTGTCCATGTAACGTTCACCGTACATTACTTCGTAATACTTCCAATCCGTAACTGGTCCACCTGCAACACCAACTTTAATATCATCAGGCGAATCCAACATCATTGTGATTGTCATAAATCCACCATAACTCCATCCATGAACGGCAATTCTGTCGGCATCAACATAAGGCAATGACTTTAAATAATTCACACCAGTCATTTGGTCTTCAAATTCTGCAACACCTAAATTTCGATGAATCACGTGTTCAAAATCAACACCTCTGTTTGCAGATCCACGATTATCAAGTGTAAAAACGATATAACCTTGTTCTGCCATCCAATGCATCCAAAGACTAGAGCCATCTAACCATGAGTTTGTGATTAATTGTGCGTGTGGACCTCCATATACATATATAAGTACGGGATATTTTTGAGAAGCATCAAACCCTGTAGGTTTATACATACGCGAATAAAGTTCCGTTCCTTCTTTATTTTTTAAAATTTTTATTTCTGCCTTTGGAATTTGATAATTTTCTAGTGGATTATCAGCATTCAACATTTCTTCAATCACTTTCCCATTTTTCCCATTTCTAAGAACCGCACGATTGGGTATTTTACTCGATGAATATTGGTCAAAAACATATTCTCCTGTGCAATTCACTTGTACGTTATGAGTTCCTTCCTCTTTAGTCAACAGAACTTGTTTCCCTTTTATATTTACTTTATATAATAAGGTATTCAATGGATTTTCTCCTGTTGCCGTAAAAAATATTTCTCCATGATGGTGTGCCACAACTTCTTTTAGAACAAATTTATTTTTAGTTAATTGCGAAATCAACTTTCCTTCGATGGAGTAATAATAAAGATTATCAAAACCATCTCTTTCGCTGACCCAAACAAAATCATTGTTATTTTTAGATGGAAAGTAAGCCGGTTTTTCTGGTTCTACCCAAGTGCTTGCTGTTTCTTCAAACAAAGTTTTAACAAAATCCCCATTATTTTTATACTTCTGCAACCAGATATGTTTTTGAGAACGAGCCACCTCAGCCAACAAAATAAATTGGTCGTCTGGTGTCCAAGCTACATTCGTCAAATAATAATCTCCTCCATTTTTTGGTTGGATGTATTCAGTTGATTCATTAGGTAAATTATAAATTCCTAATTCGACACGTTCACTTTCTTGTCCTGCCATAGGATATTTAATAGATTTCAATTCGCCAGGTGTTGGGTTAATATCTAATAACGGATAATCGTGTACTTTTGATTCATCTTTTTTGTAAAAGGCTAGCTTTTCACCAGAAGGAGACCAAAAAATTCCATTTTTGATACCCATTTCACTTCTTGAAACTGATTGACCCGAAACGATGTTTTTATCTTCAAAATTTGTCACTTGATGTGGTTCGTAGCCATCGGTCAGGCTATAGAATAAATTATTTTCAATTGTATAAGCTACTTTCGTGAGTGTTGGATCAAAAGTGATATTTTTAGCTTCTCTAGGTAATTCTACAACCCTTCCTTCTTTTTCACCTACATGAAAAACGACTACAATATTGCCTTGGTTTAGAACAAATGTCATTTCATTTCTCCATTGAAGTCCGACTAAATGTCGCAATTCTGTACCCAATACATTATTTACTTCTCTGACATCGGTTACTTTTTCTGGATTCTTTCCAACCTCTCCAACCATCAAAGTTCGATAATCTTGTAGATAAGCGTATCTGGGAGTGTGTTTTATCCATTCAAATCCAGTGATATGTTCTGGGTAAAATTGTTGATATTGACCAGAAACAGCTTGCTCAAGTGTTAATATATTTTTACTCGTTTGGTGTGCTTGTGAAAATACAATGATTCCAAATAAGTTTAAGAAAAAGACAATTGCGATTAATTTTTTCATAACATCATTTTAATGATTATTGCCGTTAAAGTTAAAAAATTAATTTGTTGGGCAAATACTATATTAAGAATTAAAACATAATGGTTATCTGCAGGTTTATTAATCAGTAGAAGTATGAATTTGAGAAAAAAAGTGAGTTTTTTACAAACTTTTTCATCACTATTTGTTTATGAAATCTATTAATTGTATATTTGCAACCCAATTTTTGGGATTATTGTCTTATTATTAAAAATTAAAAAAGTGGATACATTAAGTTACAAGACTGTTTCTATCAACAATGAGAACGCTGACAAGCAGTGGCTCTTGGTAGATGCAGAAGGCGAAACGCTAGGTCGTTTAGCAAGTAAAGTAGCACAATTAATCCGTGGAAAACACAAAACAAATTTCACTCCACATGTAGATTGTGGTGATAATGTAATTATTATCAATGCAGAGAAAGTTGAAATGAGTGGTAACAAGTGGACAGATAAAGTTTACCTTCGTTACACAGGTTATCCAGGAGGACAACGTGCTTTAACAGCGGAGCAATTAAGAGAAAAGCGTCCAGAACGTTTAGTAGAAATGGCGGTTAAGCGTATGCTTCCGAAGAACAAATTAGGTAATAAAATTTACCATAATTTAAAAGTTTTTGCAGGACCAGAGCATGATCACCAAGCGCAAAAGCCAAAAACAATTAAACTAGAAACAATTAAATAATTATGGGAGAAGTAATTAACACATTAGGACGCAGGAAGAAAGCAGTTGCTCGTGTTTATATGACACCAGGAAAGGGAAATGTTACGATTAACAAGCGTGACTTTAAAGAGTTTTTCCCAGTTGCTGCGTTACAAGCTAAAGTACAACAATCTTTTGCTGTAACAGAAACAGAAGGCAAATATGATGTTACTGTAAACGTATATGGTGGAGGAATTACCGGTCAAGCGGAAGCGATTCGTTTGGGTATTGCTCGTGCATTGGTTAAAGTTAACGAAGAATATAAGCCTTTATTAAAAGAAGAAGGGTTAATGACCCGTGACCCAAGAATGGTTGAACGTAAAAAACCAGGTCAAAAAGGTGCGCGTAAGAAATTTCAATTCTCTAAACGTTAGTACTGCATTAAAATTAATTTGGCGCTTGTTTAGTATCCAAATGGCAGAGAACCTTTCGAAAGAACCCTTTGCTATTGATTACTAAAGGAACGTAAACATGTAAAAAAAAATAAAATGTCAAAAAAATCAGAATTTAAAGAATTATTAGAAGCAGGTGTACACTTTGGTCACCTAAAAAGAAAGTGGAATCCAGCAATGGCTCCTTATATATTTAATGAGCAAAAAGGCATTCACGTTATTGATTTAAATAAGACAATTGCACATCTTGATCAAGCTTGTGCAGCCGCTAAGCAAATTGCTGCTTCGGGAAAGAAAATTCTTTTCGTTGCAACAAAAAAGCAGGCAAAACAAATCTTGGAGGAAAAGGTAAAAGATATCAACATGCCGTATGTTACTGAAAGGTGGACAGGTGGAATGTTGACAAACTTCGGAACAACAAGAAAATCAATCCGTAAAATGGCTGCTATCGATAAGATGCAAAAAGATGGGACTTGGGATACTTTAAACAAAAGGGAAAAACTTTTCAAGACAAGACAACGTGAAAAATTAGAAAAGAACTTTGGTTCTATCGCTGACATGACTCGTCAACCTGCAGCAATTTTCATTGTTGACATCTTAAAAGAGAAGATTGCATTAAATGAAGCTAAAAAATTAGGAATCACTACCTTTGCAATGGTTGATACCAACGTAAATCCTAAAAAGGTTGACTTCCCTATTCCAGCAAACGATGATGCAACAAAATCAATTGCAATAATTTTAGAAAGAGTTACGCAAGCGATTAAAGAAGGATTAGAGGAGCGTAAATCTGCAAAAGCAAAACAAGAAAAAGATAACGAGGCGGAATCTTCTAAAAAAAATGTAGCTGAGAAAGCTGAAAAAAAAGAAACTAAAAAAGAAGAAACTAAAGCCGTTAAAAAAGAGTCTAAAAAAGTAGAAGCTAAAGAAGAAAAAGCTAAATCAGAGAAAGTTGTAGCTGATACTAATAAAGACGAAGAAGAGTAAATAATTTTAACGATAATTTTATAATTAATAGATTATGAACATCACAGCAAGTCAAGTTAATAGCTTGAGAAAAAAAACAGGAGCAGGAATGATGGACTGCAAAAAAGCTTTGGTAGAAGCTGAAGGAGATGAGCAAAAAGCAATTGACATTCTAAGAAAGAAAGGTCAGAAAGTTGCGGCTAAAAGAGGAGATAACGAAGCAAGTGAAGGGCTAATCTTTGCAGAGTCTAGAGGGAATGTTGGATATATTATCAAGTTTAACTGTGAAACTGATTTCGTTGCTAAAAACGAAGATTTCCAAAACTTTGTAAAATCAATTTTCAAAATTGGAATCGATAACAATGTGAACTCAGCTGAAGATTTAATGGCTTTGAAATATGACGATTCACTAACTGTTTCAGAAAAAATCACTGAACAAATTGGTGTAATTGGAGAAAAACTTGAAATTTCTCAATTTGGAAAGATTGAAGCAAATTTCGTAGAAGCATACAATCACCCAGGAAATCAATTGGCAGCTTTGGTGGGTCTTAATAAAGATGGAGAAGAAGCCAAAGAAGCTGGGCTCCAAGTGGCTATGCAAGTGGCAGCAATGAACCCAATCTCTTTAAGAAAAGAAGGAATCGATCAAGATATCATCGATAGAGAATTAGAAGTTGGTAAAGAATTGGCTATACAAGAAGGCAAACCTGCTGAACTTGCAGATAAAATTGCACAAGGAAGACTAAACAAATTCTTTAAAGAGAATACTCTTTTGAGCCAAGAATATATCAAAGACAACAAGTTGTCTGTTGAAAAATATCTAAACTCAGTTGAGCCTGGACTAACCGTAACGGATTTTAAACGTTTCTCGTTAAACTAAAAAATTAAAAGAGAGAATTTTTCAATTCTCTCTTTTTTTTGTATTACTTTGTAAAAAATATTATTCATATTAACGATTCTATATAAAAATGAAATATAAAAGAGTTCTTTTAAAACTAAGCGGAGAAGCTTTAATGGGTGATAAAAAATTTGGGATTGATAACAAAAGATTAACAAATTATGCCAAACAAATTAAAGAAATAACCGAGCTTGGTGTCGAACTTGGAATCGTTATCGGAGGTGGAAATATTTTTAGAGGTGTTCAAGCCGAAGAAGGAGGGATGGACAGAACTCATGGAGATTACATGGGAATGTTAGCTACAATGATTAACGCAATGGCACTTCAGTCAGCTCTAGAAGTACAAGGTATTGACTCACGACTGCTTTCTGCCATCGAAATGAGAGAAATTGCAGAGCCATATATTCGAAGAAGGGCTGTGAGGCACCTTGAAAAAGGAAGAGTTGTTATCTTCGGTGCAGGAACAGGAAATCCCTATTTTACTACTGACTCCGCTGCATCTTTAAGAGCAATAGAAATTGATGCCGATGTGATTTTAAAAGGTACGCGAGTAGATGGCATCTACAATCAAGACCCTGAACAGTTTCTAGACGCTGAAAAATACGACAAAATTAGCTTTGATGACGTTTACTCTAAAGGGCTAAACGTGATGGACATGACAGCCTTTACACTTTGTAAAGAAAATAATCTACCCATTATCGTATTTAACATTAATAAAGAGGAAAATCTTAAAAAAATAATTTTAGGAGAATCCATTGGCACAATCGTTGCTTAATATAAAATAAGGTAAATTTTATATTAAAAAAATGAATTATTAAATTCTTTGTTATTTTTGTCAGTAACAAGGTTAAATTATAAAAAATAATGTCAGAAGAAATAAACATGATTATCAGTGAGTTTAAGCAATCAAATGAGAAAAGCTTAAACTTTTTAGTTTCTGAATTAAGAAAAATACGAACTGGTAAAGCAACACCGGATATGTTAGACAGTGTTTCTGTTGATTATTATGGAAATCCAACTCCGTTAACTCAAGTCGCAAATATCGGAACTTTAGACGCACGTACATTAACTGTGCAACCATGGGAGAAATCTATGCTTGATGAATGCCTAAAAGGAATTATAAATGCCAATTTAGGTCTTACCCCGCAAAACAACGGCGAAATGCTTATCATCAATATTCCTATGCTTACTGAAGAAAGAAGACTTCAATTGGTGAAGATGGCGAAAGCGGAAGGAGAAAATACAAAGGTTAGTATCCGCAACAATCGTAAAGATGCGATGGACTTTATTAAAGAACTCAAAAATGATGGTCTTTCTGAAGATGAGGTTAAGAAAGTTGAAGACGAGATACAAGAAATCACAAATAACTATGTAAAAAAAGTTGACGAATTTCTAGTGATTAAGGAGAAAGATGTAATGACGATATAGAGAGATGAATTAAACCTACTAACCTGAACTGTGATGTTTAATTGAAATCAAATTACTAAATAAAAGAAGATTAGTTTTTCTAACACTCCTCTCTCCTATTAAACTTTATCTTTTATTGTATTCTTAATACTTCTTCAATTCATATTCATCTTTATCCAATTCATTCATGTCAAAAAGATGGCGTTCAGCGTGATAAGAAGAACGAACCAAAGGTCCTGACTCAACAAATTTGAAGCCCATTTGCAACCCTATTTCTCGATATAAATCGAATCTTTCTGGAGTTACAAATTCAGCAACTGGCAAATGACGAACAGTTGGTTGTAAATATTGACCTAATGTTACAATATCTACTCCTACCGAACGCAAATCTTCTAATGTTTCTAATACCTCATCGTGTGTTTCTCCTAAACCAAGCATAATACCTGATTTTGTTCTCATTCCTGCCTTTTTTATCCTAAATAAAGCTTCCAAAGAACGGTCGTATTTTGCTTGGATTCTGACTTGCTTTGTCAATCTTCTCACTGTTTCAAGATTGTGTGAAACAATTTCTGGTGCTACGTCAAGCACAATTTGTAAATTTTCCCATTTCCCAGCAAAATCTGGAAGTAATGTTTCTAAAGTTGTTGTAGGAGACTGAGCACGGATTGCTTTTATCGTTTGTGCCCAGATGTTTGCGCCTCCATCTTTTAAATCATCTCTATCAACAGAAGTGATTACAGCGTGTTTGATCTCCATTAGTCGAATTGAACGCGCTACCTTTCCTGGCTCATAAATATCAACGGCATCTGGTTTACCTGTCTGCACGGCACAAAAGCCACATGAACGGGTACAGATATTTCCTAAAATCATAAACGTTGCCGTTCCTGCACCCCAACACTCTCCCATATTTGGACAACTTCCACTCTCACAAATTGTATGTAATCCGTTATCATCTACAATTTTACGAACCTTTTTAAAAGTATCGCCAGTAGGTAACTTAACACGCAACCATTTTGGTTTTTTTGCTCTTACAAGCTTTTCATTTTTGACTTCTGCCATTGTTTTATATATTAACCTTTAAAAGAATTTCATTGTTATTCTATGAAAGGAAATGTACTTTTGCTAATATTACAAATACAAAGTTAACTAAAATTAAAGAGAATGAAAACAGCAAAGTCTATATATCTTGGAGATTTAAGAATTTCCTCGACACATATCAAATCGGGAACGATTATTGAGACAGATGCACCATTGGATAATCAAGGAAAAGGCACTCGTTTTTCTCCTACAGACTTGATGGCCACTGCCTATATGAATTGCATGATTACAATTATTGGAATTTACTGTAATAATCATAATTTGTCGTTTACTCACTGCGAAGGAGAGATGGAAAAAATTATGGGTTCGAATCCAAGAAGAATTTCTCAGCTTAATATTACACTTGATTTAACTGGAAATGATTGGAATAAAGAAGATCAAAAAAAAGTTGAAGCGGCTGCAAGAGCCTGTCCAGTAGCAAAAAGCGTTTCTACAGACTTAATAGCAAATATTGAATTTATTTTTTAGACAAACCCCTTCTTATTGACTGTTAATGAAGGTTACCACCGAATCGATAGTTTTAGATTAAATCTACGTGCGGTTAAGTAGTTTGGAATAGCAATATAGCGACCTTCTGTATCCATTACCCATTGTTGGGAAAGAACATTTTTAAATCCTAAAAGGTTAAAAACCTCAAAACTTAGGTGAATATCATCGAATTTTTTCCAGAATTTTTTACGATTATCCTTGGGTTTGCCGTATAAAAAATCATAACCAAATCCGATATCGACTCGGAAATATGATTTTTGTCGCAATGTATCTTTGTAGCGAGTTTCTCCAGGAGGTCCGTAAGGCAAAGATGTACCAAAATGAAGTCCTAACTGAACGGTTAACTCCTCAATTTTCGGCATCCTATCTTGAAAAAGTGTAGCAAACGTAAACCATTGGTCGGTCGGTTTAGGTATAAATCCAGGAGAATTTAAAACACTATCTGTCGCGACATTATTAAATGTATATCCCGGTATAATCTTATTTCCGTCAGAGTTGAAATATGTATAATAATCGTCGTCCTTTAAATCTTCTATGCTACGTAATAGTCCGATTTTAAAAAACGATTGCATTCCTTCAATAAATTCTCCATTCAAGTGCAAATCAATTCCATAAGAATGGCCGACCGCATTGTTTCTTGCGTAATACATTGTTCTTACGTTATCAATGTGGTAAGGATTAACGTCCCACATGTATTTATAAAATATTTCCCCTGAAAATTTAAAAGGAGACTCGCGTTTCCACATCTCGAACGCATACTCTGTTCCAAGGACAAAATGGAAAGATTTCTGACTTTTTGTATCCAAATTTAGTTTACCATCACGCGCTCTCATTTCGCGATAAAACGGTGGTTGATAATACAACCCTGTGCTAGCATGGAGACGGATAAATCGTTTTTTAAGTTGACCTTCTTTATTGATATAATATTTTCGAGGGAAATAGCTAATTATCGCCCTTGGCGTACCATAAAATTCATTATTAAAAGCCGTGTATCCTCCTCTAACGCCAATATTAAAATTCAATTGGGAACGTGAGTTTTCTATTGTATCATAATGAATATATTTTATTTTATTTCCGAGCGAATCCTTATGTTTCACTTTAATAGCAACAGGATATTTATCAATAAAATAATCGCTACTTTTACTATACGAAACGAATGCACTTGTTCGCCACGATTTTAGAGTATTTTCAGCTTTGACAACATTGTGCAGTTCAACTTCATACGGATTGGTTTGGGGCAAACTATAACCAGCCGAATCAATCATTCCCCATTCGCTCATTATATCATAAAAATCTTCGTATTGTCCTGACCAACCCCAATTTAGTTGACCATTATCGATATAATTTAATCCATCTTCATTGAGTGATAAAAAACGATGATTTCCTTCGTGGCGCAAGGAATAAATTGTTGCTTGCAAGCGATTTCTTGCGTGATCAAGATAAGAGCCGATACCCAAAGTTCCAATTGAATCACCATATTCTTCTTTTGCAGGGTCGGTTTCTAATTCGTTGATAAAATATTCACCCAAAATATCAAACGTTTCTCTTTCATCAGTGTTGAAGATTTTGGCGTAGAAGTCAATATCTGTTCGTCGATTCTTTTTCCATTTTAAAGATGTAGCTCCTGTGATTGTTCGGAAGCGTGTTACTTCTTGACCTTCAAAATAAACTTTAAAGCTAATTGGTTGATTTACCGTTCCAAGTTTTGTTTCCTGAGTTTGAGGAGCAAAACGGTAATCGTTGGATGAGAAATGTCCCAACACACTCCATGTTAAATTTTCGGTGATTTTAAAATTTGTTAATGCTTGAACATCATAAAAACGAGGTTTATATGAACCTTTTGTAGGCAAAGCATTTAAGACATATCCCATGTCTTGAAATCTTCCCGCCACCATATAATCAAATCTGTCCGTTGCTTTTCCTTCAACGTGTGCTTCTACTCCAAGCAAAGACGCATCAAAAGAGCCCCTGAATCGGGTTGGTGTACGATAAGTAATATCGAGGACTGAACTCATTCTATCGCCGTAATTTGCGGTAAACCCACCTGCACTAAAAGCAATATCTCCCACAAGGTTTGGATTGATAAAACTCATTCCCTCTTGTTGACCACTTCTTGTAAGGAAAGGGCGATAAATCTCAAATCCGTTTACGTAAACAAGGTTTTCATCGTAGCTTCCACCACGAACATTATAATTATTCGTCAATTCATTATTAGACGTTGCCGCTGTGGTTAATGAAATATAACGTTCGACACTGTTTTGTGGACCCGGAATGCGGTGTACATCAATTATCGGCAAGCTATTTATACTTTCCTTACGTTGTGTTGCAGATACATCTACACCTTGAAAATATCGGATATTTAAGGTTACTTTTTTGATTTTATTATCACCTGGTTCAACGTCTATTTCTTGATGTTGTTCTTCATTATCAAATCTAATAATAATGACCTGTTTTCCGATTGGCACTTTTAGTTTATAGTATCCATCAAGGTCAGTTCTGGTACGAATAAGCTCGTCGGATTGTAGTTGAACGATAATATCTGGAATTCCTTGGTTTGATTTATCGACAATTTTTCCAGTTACATTACCAAATTCTTGAGAAAATCCAAATGATGAAAAGTAAAAAGAAATCAGCATTGTGAAAATACAACGAATAATTTTATATTTTTCCATAGTTACGATATGCGATTCCTTTTGATAAATATAAGTACCAGTCAAAATTAATGATAATCACCAATATCGGATAGATTTCATTAGAGAATTATATTGACTAATGTTTCTAATTAATATTTATAGACAGATAACTCAAAGTATTAGAAAATATTGTATAATACGATTAGGAAGTTTACAACAACTCTTCAATGATGCGATCCATTGAATATCCTTCTGCTTCAGCTTTATAATTTCTCACCAAACGATGGCGAAGAATTGGTTTTGCCACGGCTTTAACATCTTCAATGTCAGGAGCATATTTACCATTTAGAACAGCATTACATTTTGCACCAATAATTAGGTATTGTGAGGCACGCGGCCCTGCTCCCCACGACAAGAATTTTTTTGTTAATTCTGTCGCAGAAGGGTCGTTTACACGTGTTTTTCCAACCAAACGAACAGCATATTGGAGTACGTTATCAGCCACTGGAATTTCTCTAACCAAAGCCTGTAAACGAACGATTTCTTCACTACTCATGATTTGATTAATAACCACATCACTGTCTTGTGTTGTGCTTTTTACAATTGCAATTTCTTCTTCAAAAGTTGGGTAATCGACCCAAACATTAAACATAAAACGGTCTAATTGCGCCTCTGGAAGAGGATAAGTCCCTTCTTGTTCAATAGGATTTTGTGTAGCCAACACAAAGAAAGGTCTTGGCAAGTTATAAGTTTTACCAGCTGCTGTAACATTTTTTTCTTGCATTGCCTCTAACAAAGCCGATTGTGTTTTAGGCGGTGTTCTATTAATCTCATCGGCGAGAATAATGTTATTAAACAAAGGACCTTTAACGAATTTGAATGTTCGATTTTCATCAAGAATTTCAGAACCAATGATATCTGAAGGCATCAAGTCGGGAGTAAACTGAATACGATTAAAACTTAAACCCAGCGCCTGTGAAATTGTATTAACCAATAATGTTTTTGCTAATCCTGGAACACCAACCAACAAACAATGTCCTCGTGAGAAAATTGAAATAAGTACTTGGTCAACAACATCTTCTTGTCCTACAATTATTTTATGAATTTCCTCTTTTAACTCTTTATATTTTCCAACAAGTTGGTTTAATTCTTGAACGTCTGACATTTCAATAAGTTTTATAGTTTTTATTTCCAATTGTAAATATACTCACAACTTTGATAATCCTCATCGATACGAATATAGGTTTTTTTTATTCTTTCATTTACCCATTTTTGTATTACTTCACCTTTTTTCTTTTCGGTTGCGGCCCTTTGAATAAAGTTATAATCATCCGTAAGGTTTGCTTTATGAGGAACTGTACGATCTGCAATCCTAACAATTCTAACTCCTTCTTTACGTTCACGCATATCAGTAAAAAGACTAGGGCTAGATATCTCTCCTTGTTCTAAATTTACAATTACTCCGTAGATTTGAGGGTCAATTTCATTGATATTAGCGATATCCCAATATTGTTCACCTGTATATGGATTTGCTAATGTACCTTGATTTCTTCTTGTATATTCATCTTCGGAATATTCTTTTACAGCATCTTCCCAAGTGATTTCATTTTTTCTTAATCTTTCATAGCATTCGTCCATCAGAGCAGCAGTTTCGCGCAATTCATCACTACCAATTTCAGGAATTAAGAGGATATGTCTAACAACATAGTCGTCCCCCGTTCTTGACACCAATTGGATAAGGTGATAACCATATTCTGTTTCTACGACATCCGACAATTCTCCAGGTTTTAAAGCCAAAGCAGCCGCTTCAAAAGGTCGTACCATCATACCAATAGAAGCATTCATTTCTCCACCATTCCTTGCACTTCCTAAGTCTTCTGAATTTAAAATTGCAGTCGTTTTAAAGTCTCGTTCTCCATCAAGGATTTCTTGACGATATCTTTGAAGTTGCTGAATTACTTTATCCCTGCTTTCTTGAGTTACTTTTGGAAAAATTACAATCTGTTGGATTGAAATACTTTCATTTATGTTTGGAACACTATCTTTTGGAATGGATTCAAAAAACTTTTTCACCTCAGAAGGAGTAATTTCAACATCCATCGTGATTTGACGCTCCATTTCTTGAGACATCAGACGCTCTCGGATTGTTTCTCTAAATTCATCTTTAATTTGCGTGTAAGTTTTTCCATAGAATTTCTCCAACTTTTCTCGACCACCGATTTGATGTTCCAAAACCCTTAGTCTGTTTTCCATTTCGGCATTAACATGCGCATCTGAAATTACAACACTGTCAAGTTTTGCACTATTTAATAGTAAATTTTGGTATAACAATTGCTCCATCATTCGACAATCTGCATCATCGGGCAATTCTACTCCTTCGGACATTAATTGAAGTTTTTGACCTTCAATATCCGACAACAATACGGGTGTGTTTCCGACTTGTGCCACAACTGCATCTATAATCTTACTACTTCCATGAGTTTCGTTCGTAATAATTTGTGTTGTTCCTGAGTAGAACACTCCAACACTAAAAATAAGTAACAGGAAATTTTTCATCAATTTGTTTTAATATTATATCTTTTGCATCATTTCTAAGCTGGCTAATTTTTTGCTTCAGAATATCGTTTCTGATTTTTTCCTTTTCACTTTCCAAGGGAGAACTGACCGACTTTACTTTGTAGTCTAAAATATTAATAAAATATGTTTCTTCCCCATAAATGATGATACTTTTTTTGTCTTTAATCAACTTCTCTCTATCCTCATCGCTTATTTGGATACCACGAATTAAATCATCAAAAAAAATCCATGAATCCTCTTCATAATAAAAATTAGTAGCATAAAGGTTACCAATTTTTTTGATTTCCTCTATATCTTTATCATTCTTTAACAGATAATAATCCTCCACTTTTAATTCACGAGCCACAGAATCTGGAATTTGAATATACAAAGCACGTACGATATACGTCTGAGTTCGGTAATCATCCCTATGTTTCATGTAAAACGCTTGTATTTCGTCTTCATGAATCAGCGAGTCAAGATGTGCTTTGATATATTTATTTTCTAACTCAAATAAATTTAATCTAGCTAAGTCTTGCGCTGCTATTACTTCATTTATTTCTTTTGTACCTGCTTGAGTATCTTGAATTTCCAATGCAATTTGCTTTTGCTGAATCCAATGTTGGATAGCCATTTCCCTTGCCTGAGTGGGATCTAAATTGGCATAAAAAACATTTTGAATCAGACTCAGATCTTCTTCGTACAGCACTTCATTTCCCACTTTACACACTTTTTCATCATGATTTAAATCGCATGAGGAAATAAATATAAAAAGGCTGCTCAATAGAACAACCTTTAAAAACCTGTATATAGATTCATCAATCACCGATACTGTATAAAACTTCTTTATTAATTTCTACAGAATACTTTTCATTCAGTTCTTTCAACCAATTTTTCTCCAAATAATCTTGATAGTTTTGGATTACTGCGCCTCTTGTTTCATTCAGTTCTTTTGGTCCTGCAGGTAAGAACTCCTCAACTCTTACCATATAAAATTTGCCATCAAACTCAAAAACTTCATTATTTCCTTTGTAAAAAGTACGACCTTTTAGTTCGTCTCTATCAGATTGAATAAATTTACCTTTTTGGGCATTCAAGTTTAATTCTGAATCAGCATTGACAACTTTCATGATATCATGAAGCTCTAAGGTATCTACATTTGCTAAAATACCTGCTTCTATCACTTTCTCTTTAATTGGGGAAGAGAAGATAATTCCTTGGATTCTATCTGGCCATTGATAATTATCAATATTTTCTGAAAAATATTTTTGTAAACCAACAGTATCTCTAACTGCTTTATCCCAAACTTTATCTTTCATAATCTCATACAATAGAATACCATCGTGATATTCTTGAACCAAAGCTTTGTAATCAGGATATTTTGTTTCTAACTGTGACTTCTCATCTTCTATGATTTTATTTTCTAGCCAATCGTGATAGCTTTTATGAATCATTTCACGAACATTCGATTTGACTGGACTTTTTCTTTTGATTAAGAAGTCCATAAATTCTGGGGCATAGAATTTTTGTTTATTATATTTAAACATCACTTTCTTTGGCACTTTCGGTTTATTCCAATCGCTGTCAAAGAATGTAGAGTCAATGTTTTCGTAGAACCATTTTAATGATTTTTCATTCTTATCGTTAAACTTATTTTCATCTTTCAATTTATTAATAAACGACTTTGTGGATTGTGTTGAACGATCGCCTTGTTTTATTTTTTGTTGAATCATAGGTTTTAACTCTTCAAACGTTCCAAAAGGCTCGTAGCTCAATCTTTTAATGATGTGGTATCCGTAAGCTGTTTCCACAGGTTCAGAGAAATCTCCATCATTTTTAAGTTTAAAAGCAGCTTCTTCGAACTCAGGCACCATTCTTTGGTTTGCTCCAGTTCCAAAGGGAGGAAGTTGGCCATTATTTTGTTTTGAATTCATATCATCACTGTACAATCTCACTAAATCCTCAAAATTTTCTCCATTTAGAAGTTTTTCATAAATTTCATCTATTTTCTTTTTAGCTTGAGAGAAATCCTTTTTTTCTTTGTCGTTGACACCGGGTACAATCATGATGTGAGCTGTTGTGATTTTTCCTCTTGCTGGTCGGATATCTTGTACTTTTACAATGTGATAACCATAACTTGTTCTGACAGGGGCAGAAACTTTTCCAACAGGTGTATTGTAAGCTATCGATTCAAAAGGATAAACCATTTGAAAAGCAGTAAAATACCCCAGATCACCTTTGTTACTAGTTACTGAAGGGTCTTCCGATGTTTCTACTGCAACGGTTTCAAAATCTTCTCCACTTTCGATTCTTTTCTTGATTGCAATCGCTTTTTTATAGATTGCTAAAGTATCTTGTGGTGTTGCTTCTTTATCAACTTTTAATAAAATATGAGAAGCCCTTACCTCTTTCGAAAGCCTATCATAGGCTTCTTTTTCAAGTTCTTCTGTCTTTTCCTTGTCCACCAAATAAGGTTTAGCCAATTGTTGTTTGTATCCTCTTAACTCTCTAACAAGACCAGGAATAGTATCATATTTTAAATCTTCTGCTGCTTTTACTTTTAGTCGGAAGTTTTTATAAAGATTTACATATTCATCAAGACTTGCTTTATCGTATTGAGGATTGTTGTTGTTTTTCATATAAACCCTTAAAAACTCACTTTTTTTGACTGGTTGATTATCTACTTTCATCACAATTGGATCATCTTTTTGGGCAAAAGTTACAAATCCAATAACAATAATTAAAATTGATACTAGAAATTTCATTTTCATAATTTTATATTTTTCACGAGCGAAGTTACAAAGTTTAACGCCTATTAAATCATAATTTATCTAAAAATTATTTAAAACTATAGTTTGGTGCTTCTCTGGTAATAGAAATATCGTGAGGATGTGACTCTATCATACCTGCATTTGTAATACGAATAAACTCTGCACCTTTCAATTTTTCAATTGTTGGAGCACCACAATATCCCATTCCAGCTCTGAGTCCACCAACTATTTGATATACAATTTCTTCTACATTTCCTTTGTAAGGCACACGTCCTGAGATACCTTCAGGCACTAATTTTTTTGAATCTTCAGTTTCTGCTTGGAAATATCTATCTTTTGAACCTTTTTCCATTGCTTCGATAGACCCCATTCCTCGGTAGGTTTTAAATTTTCTACCTTGATAAATAATTGTATCTCCTGGCGACTCTTCCGTTCCAGCAAACATAGAACCCAGCATTACCGCATCGGCACCCGCAGCGATTGCTTTAACGATATCACCTGTGTAGCGAATTCCACCGTCGGCAATCACAGGGACATCAGTCCCCTCCAAAGCACGTGCTACATCATTGATTGCTGTTATTTGTGGAACACCAACTCCCGCAATAATACGAGTCGTACAGATTGACCCTGGTCCAATTCCCACTTTTACAGCATCTGCACCTGCATCAACCAAAAATTTAGCAGCTTCTGCAGTCGCAACATTTCCAACAATTACGTCAATATTATCATATTTGGCTTTAACAGCTTTTAATTTTTCAACAACACTTAAGGTATGACCATGAGCTGTATCAATGATAACTGCGTCAACACCAGCTTTCACAAGAGCGTCCACCCTTTCAATTGTATCTTCCGTAACACCAACTGCTGCAGCCACTCTTAATCTACCAAACTCATCTTTGCAAGAATTTGGGTGTTCTTTTATTTTGATAATATCTCGATAGGTAATTAATCCTATTAACTTATTATCGCTATCAACAATGGGTAACTTCTCAATTTTATGTTCTTGTAAAATATCTTCAGCTTCAACCAAATCTGTTCCAGCATTTCCTGTAACTAAACCAACTTTAGTCATCACTTCTGTAATCGGGCGACTCAGATTTTTCTCAAATCTTAAATCACGGTTGGTAACAATTCCTTTGAGGTGTTTTTCTTTGTCAACTACGGGGATTCCACCGATATGATTTTCTTTCATCAGGTTCAATGCATCCATAACAATTGCATTTTCTAGAAGAATAATCGGGTCAATAATCAATCCACTTTCAGAACGCTTTACTTTTCTTACTTGATGCGCTTGTTCTTCAATAGACATATTTTTATGAATTACACCAATTCCACCCGACTGAGCAATTGCAATAGCCATGCTTGACTCGGTAACCGTATCCATAGCGGCAGAAATCACCGGTGTATTCACTTTTATGTTTTTTGAAATTTTACTTTGAATTTTTACATTTCTTGGATGCACCCCAGAATGTGCTGGAACTAACAAAATATCGTCAAATGTTAATCCTTCTCTTGTTTTATTTATATCGCGTATTGCCATCTGAATCTATTTTTTAAATGTATTAAATAAATTCACGCAAAAGTACTAAATTTTCGGTGGTTTTCAGAGGATTTTTGATTTTTTATAAAGAAATATTGGTTTTTAAAGTAAAAGAGCGTGAAAGGAAAAAGGTGGCTGAGTATTCCAGCATCGTTGGAATGTCTCGAAGCCACCTTTTATCTTGTCTTTTTTTAATGTATAATAATTTTATATCATCACGGGCATTACCAGCATCAGCATATCTGAAAACTCATCTTCTTGGGTTGCTGGGGTAATGATTCCTGCTCTATTAGGTTGACTTAATTTCAATTGAACTTCATCTGTCGCAACATTATTTAGCATTTCGATTAAGAAACGAGAATTGAAACCAATTTCAATATCCTCACCTTCGTAGCTACAAGTCAATCGTTCTTTTGCTGCATTTGCAAAGTCTAAGTCCTCAGCAGAGATTGCTAATTCAGAGCCTGTGATTTTAAAAGAAACTTGTCTTGTTGTTCTATTGGCAAAGATAGAAACACGTTTTACTGCGTTAAGAAGTGCGATTCTATCGATGGTCAAAACATTTGGATTCTCCTTTGGAATTACTGCTTCATAGTTTGGATATTTTCCATCAATTAAGCGACAAATTAATTCGTTCTGATTAAAAGTAAAAATCGCATTGTTGTCATTATATTCTATTTTCACTTCTGTATTGTCTCCACCTGTAAGATTATTTTTAAGCACAGTAAGCGCTTTTTTAGGAAGGATAAAATCGATGTTTCCCGTTGCTTTAGAATCAGTTCTTCTGTAACGAACCAATTTATGAGCGTCTGTAGCAACAAAAGTCATATCCTCAGATGTAAACTGACAAAAAACTCCACACATTACAGGTCGAAGTTCATCTGTTGCCGTAGCAAAAATAGTTTTTGTAATTGCATTTGCTAAAACGCTTCCATTAATGGAGATACTTTCTGTATCTTCAATTTTCTTTACTTTCGGAAAATCTTCTCCTTTGTAGCCGACCATTTTTGACTTCCCGTTAGAATAGGTGATTTCAATACCTAAATCTTGTTTGTCTATCGTAAATGTAAGTGGTTGATCTGGAAGATTTTTTAGAATATCCATCATTAAAGTTGCAGGGATACAAATCATTCCAGACTCATTAGAATCTACATCAACTGTTGTTTTCATTGTATTCTCAACATCTGAAGCTGAGATTGACAAAGTATTCCCTTCAAGTTCGAATAAAAAATTATCTAAAATTGGAAGCGTATTATTTGTTGTAAGTACACCGCTTATTGTTTGTAAATGTTTTAATAAAACTGAACTAGAAATTACAAAATCCATTATTAACTTTTTTTTAAAATGATGTACAAATATAATATTTTAGACCTACAATTACAGAGGATTTTTCATTAGTTATGAACAAACTTTCAAAAAATATTCCCTAAAAATTTTAATAGATAAATTTTATTCAACGAATACAACCTTTCCAAATAATAAAGGTCCTACAACGTAGTACTGTATTCTTACTAGTTCTCCATCTTGTTTAATGCCCCACATATAAGTTTGATCGTAGGCAATCGTATCTCTTGGGTCATAATCAACATCTAAACGACGATATAACTTTAAATGGTAATCATCCTTTTGTTCGCTGTGAACCTGAATTTCATAATCAGGAACTGCTCTTTTCAAACTGTCAATTTCTTTTTCTGACATTGTATAGTTTGGTTGATTAAAATGAATGTTATCAAAACCATTCAAGTAATACACTAAGTTCTCTTTATTGAAGTCTAAAATTGGACTTCCCTGACTTGAGACCTCATAATCATCTGCGTTATTTACCACAATTTTATAGCTTTCACTTGGAGTTACACGATTGGTAACTTCGACACTTTTAATTTCATCTCTTTTATATGAAAACAAGTCGGTACAAGCGAATTTTCTAGCGTCAGCAAAAAATCGAGGTTCCAAAATTCCGTAAAAACCTTTCATTCCCATAATCACGGGGTTATCACTTTTGATTTTTGGAGTTTCTAAAAGCATGTGCGTACCCATGTGGTTTTGGGTTGAATGTCCTACATACCACGTTTTTACCCATTTCCCATTTTGAAATATTTTCACTGTTTTGTGTTGTGCCATTATGATTTTTTTCATGTTGTCCATTGCAGATTTTGGCACATAACCGCGTAAAGTAATTTTGTTCATAGTTTCGAGCATCATATTGACAATAGATTGTTGCACGCACATTCCATCTTCCCCAGTCCAGACACCATTTTTACCCCTTACGAGTGTAAATTCAATGTCTAAAAAAGAATCGTACAACTCAATTCTATCGACAGAAGCAGTATCTTCAATAGCAAAAGCAATTAAACTGGTGTCAGTGGCTTTCGAGCTCGCTTGTAAGTCAAAAGCTAAGTATGCCAATCCACCAACCAATAATAGACCTACAACAATGGCAATGAGTTTTTTCTTCATCTTTAATCTTTTACATATTTATATTGTCGAATAGCATAAACAACAACTCCTAAAACCAGAATCATTGCGACAGGAGTCAATATATTAATAAATTTATAATAGTTTCCTTGTTGTTCAACTTTTAATTTGTCGATTGGGTGTAAATCTATTGCTCTACTTCTGATAGAAAGAAGCGTGCTTTCACCAAGAACATAATCTACAACATTTTCAAAAAACACAAAATTGCCCATAGGTGAACCAATAAATAACTCATCAATTTCATTTCCTCTTGGTAATCGTGGAGAATATCTATATTTATTTTCTTCAACCACAAAAACAGAGTCGTAATAAGTGTTTTTAAAGAAGGTTCCATTACCTACGACCATTACTTTCCCTGGTTTTGTTGATTTTTCGATAAACGATGCATCAGGGTTATCAATATAAGTTGAGACAATACGATTTTTGAAAGCCGATTCAAACTCACCTTCAACCATCCCTGCCAACATCAAGCGGTTGTTGTCATCTTTTGGATTATCTTGAAATACTGGGTTTTCACCAAATTGTCCTTCAATGGCTATGGAAAGCAGTGGAACATTCCCATACGATTTTGAGTTTGTGGAACTCGTTAGAAGTACAGAAGGTCGTGTATTATTTTTTGTTTCTACAAACTGCAAACTTGATGCGTACGGTAATTTAACTGGATTAACAACACTTGAAACGGGATGGTCTGTTCCGATTGCCCTTACGTAAAAATACCAATTCACATATCCTTTTGGCAATCCAGGAAAAATAAGCGGATCGTAATTTGCATCAACCACCAAGTCTTCATTTACCTTAATTCCGTAATCAAACATTAAATCAGAAATACCTGTTCTTTTCCTTGTGCTATGGGTTTTTCCTGTCCTTCTAATTGTATCGTTATTAATTGATAATGGATTGTTAAAAACCATGATGTTCCCACCTTGCATCAGGTATTGGTCGATGACAAATCTATCTTTATCATCAAACTTTGTTTGTGGATCTGCAATGATAATTCCGTCGTACTTATCCAATCCGTTTAAGACACCATTTATTTGAACATCATCAATGATATATGAATCCTCTATATTTCTTCTAGCTCCTTGTGTTTGCTGAACTTTTAATTCTCCATGTCCGTGAATAAATGCCAGTCGCTTTTTATCCTTACGAGCCACCTTTGCAAGGATTCTCATCAATTCATATTCTACGTTATTAATTCCACGTTGAATCACTTGGTCGAGTCTTTCGTCCAAAATAAACTGGCCACCTTCAACAAAACGGATATAATCTACTTTTGCGCCTTGATAACTCACTTCGGCTCCAGGAAAAATCTCAACAATATTTGCAGCACCTTTTTTACGGTAAGTAATATCTAGCGGACGAATTCCTCTACCTCTGTCAAAAAGCTCTTCTTTTAAAGCCTCTTGGTCTTCCAGCGAGCCTTTGCTTGGATCAATAAATTCATATTCTATTTGCCCATCAGAATAATACCTAAACTCATCTAATTTATCATGGATGGCATTTTGAAGTCGTTTAATTTCAGATGGAAAATCTCCATCTAAATAGACTTTAAAAATCACTTTATCTGTTAATTGGTTATCGTTTTTAAGAAAATTAATGGTCGTTTCGGTCAAAGAATATCTTTTATCTTTTGTTAAATCGATTCTAAAGTCTAGAAAAGAGACAATCACATTAACCAAAATAAGAACGGCAAGTACAATTACTGTTATAATACTAAAATATGCATTATTTGATATTTTTTTTAATCTCCTTTTTGCCATTTTATTTACGTATTGCTTTTAGGGTGTTATGTGCAGCGAATAAGAAAAATACAATTACACTCAAAAAATAAACCATATCACTTAAAATAATTACACCTTTTTTAATCGATTGATAATGATAATCAAGACTTGCGTACTGAATGACTCTATCCATTCCTGCGAAAGTTGCGTAAGAACCCAAAAGTGATAATCCACTAAAAATAAACCAACACAAAAACATTGCGACGATAAATGCTACAATTTGGTTATTGGTAATTGAGCTAGCAAAGATACCGATTGCAACAAAAGAAGCACCTAATAACACCAATCCGATAAATGAAGTTATGGTCGCCCCGCTATCTATCACGCCTATTGGATCTCCCAAATAGTAGATTGAAATATAGTAAACAACAGTGGGAATAAGAGAAACCACCACCAATGTTACTCCTGCAAAATATTTAGCCATCAGAATCGAGAAGTCTGTTAATGGTCGTGTATAAAGCAATTCGATTGTCCCCATTTTCCGTTCATCAGCAAAGGATTTCATTGTAATTGCTGGAATCAACATTAAGAGAATCAAAGGTGCGAGATTATAAAAAGGGATTAAATCTGCCACGCCGCCATTCAATAAATTATGATCTCCATCAATAATCCAAAGGAAGAGCCATGTTGTCACAATAAAAATAAGCATAAAAACATAACCTATGATGGAACTCAGAAAGCTCCGAATTTCTTTTAAATATAATGCATACATCTATTCAAAATTTCCTCAAAAATAATAGTTATCTTATTTAAATAAGAATTTTGTTGTTAAAGTTTATAAAAATAGCAAATATCTTTTTTATATGTATAGACATGGGCTATGGTTATGTAGCGTAACATATATTTTTGTTTTTTATCGGTAAATTTAATTAGGGAAATTTATTTAGAGGCTTGCTGAATTGGGTTTTAAGAACGACTTTGTAATTGATGTTAAAATACGAATGAAAAATAAAAAAAGCACCTACATCCCTGTAAGTGCTTTCAAGTTGTGGGCCCTACTGGATTCGAACCAGTGACCCTCCCGATGGAATCGGGATGCCCTGAACCAATTCAGAGATTACAGTAAGAAATAAAAAAAGCACCTACATCCCTGTAAGTGCTTTCAAGTTGTGGGCCCTACTGGATTCGAACCAGTGACCCTCCCGATGGAATCGGGATGCCCTGAACCAATTCAGAGATTACAGTAAGAAATAA
>Ga0265293_10003006_pt1 | contig 32298 bp, 20 predicted proteins | sample Munlanlewell138R_FD_192505 | JGI IMG/M metagenome (GOLD analysis project Ga0265293, IMG submission 192505) | Leachate microbial communities from a municipal landfill in Southern Ontario, Canada - Leachate well 138R | ecosystem: Engineered > Solid waste > Landfill > Unclassified | place: Canada... | reverse complement strand
GCCATCTTGATTCCCCAAGTCTAAATGCAGTGCGTATTAAAAATGCAAGCAACCAAAGGAAAAAAGCAATGAATAATGCCCCAAGCGAAGGGAAATGACAAAACTGTGTCAAAAAAGTCCCAACCAGGGCAAGAAATCCACCCGGCTGATCCATAAATACACTAAACTGTTCTAAGTCCCATACAAAAAGGGAATACTGCTCCATGTGAAAAAGGAGGCCCCCCTTAAATACAAGCAGGGAAAAAAAGCATACCAATACGAAGACTATGTCGGTTATCAAGTATTTATGAGCTTTCAAGTAACGATTTATATTGATATAGCGCATGGTTTAGTGGAGACAAACTTATCTTTATATATATATTCCTATATCTCTGTCGGAGATTTGCCAAAGTGCTTTCTGAAAATTGTACTGAAATACCCCGGACTGGTAAATCCGCATAGCTCGCTTACCTCGGTTACGGAATAACATGCTTTCTGCAACAATTCCATTGAATAATTAAGTCTGACTATTCGCGTTAGATTGGTGGGAGAAAGACCGGTTAGCGCCTTCAATTTTTTATATAGTAAAGAAGGGCTCACATTCATGGCCTGGGCAAATAAATCTTTATCGAAAGCCGGATTGGAGATATTGGACTGAACCACTTCCATCATCTTTTTAACGAATTTATCGTTGTGTTCGTTTTGCAGCACTGGCCCGGTCCTGTCGCTATTTATAAGTTTATACGCTTTTTCACGGATAATTTCCCTGTTATGAAGAATGGTTTTGATCTTTTGCCTTAGAAGTTCCATATGAAAGGGTTTTGTCAGATAATCATCCGCACCCAGGCCCAGGCCGTAAAGTTGTTCAGAGTTTCCCGTTAAAGCGGTCAATAAAATAACAGGAATATGAGATGTTTCGAAGGTCGATTTCATAGTACGGCACAATTCAAAGCCATCCATTTTGGGCATCATCACATCAGAAACGACAAGATCTGGCATTTGCCTGGAAACTATCTCCCAAGCCTTTTCCCCGTTTTCTGCAAGTATTACCATAAAATGACGATACAATGCTCTGTGCAAAAAGTTCCTCAATTCATCGTTATCCTCCACAACCAGCAACTTCAATACTTTATGGGAATTATCATCAGTATCTTGTGATGGCAAAACAGGATTGTCGAGCAAATATGGTTCCTTGTCGGTAACCGAAAGAATGGAGGCGGCCTGTTCTCTTTCGGTAACTTCTTTATAAGGTATAACGATTTCAAAAACAGACCCAACATTTTCTTGACTATCACAACGGATGGTTCCTTCGTGCATAGAAACATAGTTCTTGACCAGTAAAAGCCCAATACCTGATCCTACGATTTTTGAGTTTACTACATTTTCGCCACGATAAAATTCCTTAAAAAGGCTGTGTTGTGCTTTTCTGCTAATTCCAACACCCCTATCTTTAACCTTCATAGACCATTCTTTAGTACCGCATTTCAACTCAATTTCCACACAACTTTCCGCATAAGAATATTTGACTGCATTTGAAATAAGGTTGTCAATTACCTTTCCAATTTTTGTCTCATCAATAGCAGTTAGATAGCTTTGACAGTTCGAACTGAAGCGGAGTTCAATGTGCTTACTTTTGGCAAACATCTCGAACATGGCTTTGCGTCCCGATACAAGCCTTACCACATCTGTCATAGCCATTGACAATTGTTCTCTTCCAACATCAAGCTTCTGGAAATCCATAAGCTGGGTAACAAACAATGAAAGGCGCCTTGTCTGTTCAATGGCTAGTTGTAAATAATGCCGTCCGGTTTCGGATAAATGCGTTTCTCGGTTTAATTCCTCGACAGGGGCTTTTATGAGTGTGAGCGAAGTACGAATATCATGAGCCGTATTGGTGAAAAAGCGTACTTTATCCTCTGCGTGTTTATGCTTAAATCTGTGAATATAGTACAATAGTGAAAAAATGATCATAACGGCAATGAATGCCAGAACCAGTAACCGGAACCATACCGTTCTCCAGAACGGAGGTTGAACTCGAATATTTAAGGAACGTTCCGTGATCAGTTGAGACAAAGAACTGTCATATAGCCTGATCATGAGTGTATAATTGCCGCTGGGAATATTCGTATAAGTGAGAGTCCTGCTATCGGAAGGAGTCGACCACTGAGAGTCAAAACCTTCCATTTTCCATGAAAATTTTGAATGAGCGTTTATTCCAATGGGCAAGAGCTCAAGGCTAATCGTATTCTGAAAATATTCCAGATCAATATTGCTTAGATTATCAACAGATGTATTTAACTCAAAGGAAGGGATATCCCTTACGGAACGTCCGGAAAAAAAAAGGTCGTTAAAATATATTTTCCCGGAGTGCGACATGACACCAATTGAGATAGGATTAAAAAGGACAGCCCCGTTATTGGTACCCCATGCCAGCTGTCCGCTTTTCATTTTACAGTGCGAACCGCGGTTAAAAGAAGGAATCGATAAAGAAAAAATGGAGTCGTAAGTAAGTACACTATTGTCTGATAGATCCAACCGGCACATACCGTTTTCAGTACCAATCCACAGAAAACCCTCATCATACATCACGCTGTTAATAAAATTCGAGGGCAGGCCAGACTGTGTGGTGAATGTTTCCGTATTACCGCTTCTATAATTGTATTTAATTAATCCATCTCCACTGGTACATATCCAAATATCATCTCCAAGTGTTAAAATATCATATATAAGCAATCCTAAAAGCAACGGTTCAATTACGCCGGAATTTTTATCGAGCAGCGAGAGCCCGTAGGTACAACCTAACAACATCTTGTCCGGAGCCAGTTGTCCAAGGGCATTGATGGATTGCCGGGAATAGGAGCAGAATTTATTATCTCGGGACAGATAACAGAGTAAATCTCCGTTGACCCCGCCCAGCCAAATATCTCCTTCAGTGTCTTTATAAATATCAATGATAAAATCGCTAACCAGAGAGGCGTCGTTCCTGTCTTGGGGATAGTGCCCCAGTTCAGCACCAGTAAAACTATCCAGAATATACACCCCGGAAGAATAGGTCCCCGCCCAGATTCGACCTTGATGGTCTTCGCATAGCGAAAGAAATACCTGGGCTTGCTTCTGATTATTATGATAAAATCTTTCCCATCGGTCATTAGCCACATCCCAGCAACTGATCCCGTTGTTCGTGGCAAACCACAACTTTCCCCACCGATCCTCAATAATGCTGTTTACATCGTTATTCACCAGCGAATTATCTACATTAGTGTAATGTACAACCTGGGAAACCAGAGGTGAAGACTGGTCGTAAAAGGATAGCCCGCCGCTATATGTGCAAATCCAGACCCGTTGGTCACTGTCGCAATACAGATCATATACTCCATTCCCCCGTAAAGAGAATGAGTCGTCCAGATTTTCCTTATATACATTCAATACTTCATTGCCATTCCGGTTCAGTTCCCACACACCTTGTCCGTCCACACCAAACAGCATTGTGGAATCTGTGTTTGACTCAATAGCCAGAACAGGTTGCTTTGGAAAAGACAACGGAAGAATAGCCGAAAAAATTCCTGTCCCGAAATCGTAACTGAACAAACCGTTGGACATGGTTCCAATCCAAAGCTTGTCAATCTCTTTGTCGTAATATAATTCAGGAACAGAAAAAGGTATTACCGTACTATTCTGGTAAACACATTCACTTGCAAACGAATGAATATTCAGCAGCCAAATTCCCTCGGGTTTGACTATAATCAACCGATCCTGGTCATACCAGGCAATGGAGTATACTTCAGCTTGAATATCTTTAATCAATGTCAGTTGTTCCAAATCAAATTTATACAGGCCTGAAGATGCAGCCACCCAGCAAGCACCATTATCATCTACCAGCAAATTATTGACTACAAGATGTTTGTCATTTAACACTCTAGAGAGATTTATCAATAATTCAAAACGGTCTACTACCGGGTTATAAGAAAAAATCTGTCCGTTATTTGCACAAGCCAATAATTGGAAATTTTGATAAATCAATCGAATTGAAATAACGTTTGTCGTTTCATACGGTAAATGGTACAAGCGATGATTGTCGTGGGTAATTCTCAGTATTCCGGCCTTTGAAGAAGTCCATAGAAAACCGTTATCGTCTTTACATACAGAACTGGTTTCACGCATGGAAATTCCAAAAATGTTGTTAATACTGTAAAATTTTGGAGAAGAAGCCTTTGCCGGCAGAAAAAATAAAGCCAAAAAAACAATAATAATAATAATACTCCTGGTAAATTGCATAAAAATAATATCCTGCTGCCGTTTTATACAAAATTATAATTATTTATTGGGGTACATCGCATTTCTTAAACCGAAGTATCCAATATTTAAAAAATTATATCTATAAATGAAACTTATTCTTTACAGGTGATCTTATCTTTACTTAAAATAAATAAAACAGTTAATCACAATATTTTACTATGAGCAATTCCACGCAAAAAATCTCCGTCATGGAAAAGATCGGTTACAGCCTGGGGGACCTGGCAGCTAATCTGATCTTCCAGACCCTGATGACATTTCTGGCCTTCTTCTACACCGATGTGTACAAGATCCCTCCTGCCACTGCTTCTTTCATTATCTTCTTCGGAGGCATGTTCGGGGCATTTTTCAATCCCATTATGGGCATCATAGCAGACAGGACCAATACCCGATGGGGCAAATTCCGTCCCTGGATCCTCTGGACCGCCGTACCGTTTGGCGCCATGGCCATACTGGCTTTCAGCACCCCCGATTTCAGTCCTTCAGGAAAAATTATTTACGCTTTCATCACCTACCTCCTGCTGGTGGTGGTCTATTCGGCCAACAACCTGCCCTACGCTTCGCTGAGCGGGGTGATCACCGGGAACATGCGTGAACGGAACAGCCTCTCTTCGTACCGGTTTGTGGCCGTAACCATAGCCCAGCTGATCGTTCAGAGCTTTTTGCTGCCGTTGGCACTGGTCCTGGGTGACGGGGACAAAACAAGGGGATTCGAGAACACCATGATCCTTTTCTCTGCCGTGGGTGTGGTTTTCTTTATCATAACCTTCCTTACCACAAAAGAAAGGATCATCCCCAAACCGGAACAAAAATCAACCATAAAAGAAGACCTTAAGGACCTGGTCAGGAACAAGCCGTGGATTGTCATGCTCATAGTAACTGTGTTCGTTTTCATTACACTTTCCCTGAAAGGCGGCATGTACGTCTACTATTTTGATCATTACCTGAACCATGAACACCTGGCTGCTTTTCTGGGAAAAGTAGGATTTAACAATACGGATGCCGCCACATCCGGGTTCAGTCTGTTCAATGCCGCCGGGATCGTAATGACTCTTGTGGGTATATCCCTCTCCAAACCACTGGCAGACAAGTACGGCAAACGGGATGTTTTCGGGACGAGTCTTTTCCTTTCGGCCCTGTGCCTGCTGATGTTTTATTTTTACGGTCCGCAGGCCATCATTCCGGTTTACGCCACCCAAATGCTTCACGGATTTTTCTACGGGATATCCACCCCTTTGCTCTGGGCCATGATTGCCGATATTGCCGATTATTCCGAGTGGAAGAATTCCCGGAGAGCCACCGCCATCATTTTCTCGGCCATGATCTTCGGACTGAAAGCCGGTCTGAGCATTGGCGGAGCGCTTGTTGCAGGTATCCTGGCAAGTTGCGGCTATAGCGAACAGCTTGCGGTCCAGTCTGCCGAAACAGTCAACGGCATCAAACTGTCCATGAGCGTTTACCCCACCCTGACATTTTTTGTGAGCGTAGCCTGCCTGTTCTTTTACAAAATCAATAAAAAAACAGAGATCACCATCCAGGAAGAACTGGCCGCACGTAGAAAAGAAGACAATTAACAGATCCCTAACAAAAAAGATCATGAAAAAAGCAAGATACCTGATACCCCAATTATTTACTGCCGATCCTTCCGTTCATATTTTTGAAGGGCGGCTCTACATCTATCCCTCCCACGATATTGAATCGGGCATTCCGGAAAACGACAACGGAGATCATTTTGATATGCGCGACTACCACGTCTTCTCCATGGAAACTCCCGATGGCGAAGTGACCGACCACGGTGTGGCTTTGGATGTAAAGGATATCCCCTGGGCCGGACGCCAGTTATGGGATTGTGATGTGGCATACAAAAACGGTGTGTATTACCTGTATTTTCCCTTAAAGGACAAAACCGATATTTTTCGTATTGGAGTGGCCGTCAGCAACCGGCCCGAAGGACCCTTCAAACCCCTGGACGCCCCCATGCACGGAAGCTATTCCATAGATCCCTGTGTATTCCGCGACGATGACGGCTCGCATTATATGTACTTTGGAGGCCTGTGGGGCGGGCAATTGCAGCGTTACCGGAACAACAAGGCCATAGAATGCGGTCATGAGCCTGAAAACGACCAGCCGGCACTTCCCTCCAGGGTGGTCCGGCTTAGTGACGACATGCTTCAGTTTGCCGGGGAGCCTAAGGATGTGATCTTGTTGGACCCGGAAGGCAACGTACTGACAGCGGGCGATCACGACCGGCGTTTCTTTGAAGCTTCATGGATGCACAAATACAACGGGAAATATTATTTTTCCTATTCCACCGGAAATACCCATAAACTTTGCTACGCAACGGGGGACAACCCTTACGGACCTTTCACGTACCGGGGAGTGATCCTTACACCGGTAACAGGCTGGACCACACATCACTGCATTGTTGAATTCAAAGGAAAATGGTATCTGTTCTTTCACGACAGCGTTCCTTCGGGAGGCAAGACCTGGTTACGCAGTCTGAAAGTTACCGAATTGGAATACGATAAAAACGGAAACATCGTAACGATAGACGGAGAAGAAGCTTAATACCCTACAAAGGACAAAGATCAGATTTTCCCGTTCTTTGTGATAATGCTGTTGATATTCTTAACAGAAGCGGCGCTGGTCAATCCGTCCGGCGCCGTATTGAAACAGTAATCCAGCAGGATGTCCTCGTTTGTGGAGGCTACATGCATCCGTGAATCACTGGATGCGTAATAGATCAGGATGGTCCCGTCATCGCGACGGATCCAGCCATTGGAAAATAACACATTGGAAACGTCGCCAATGCGTTCTTCTCCTTGCGGTGCCATGAAATGTCCCGCAGGTTCTGCAATCACTTTCCAGGGCTCTTCCAATGAAGTAACGTACAGGTACAATACATAACGCAGACCGGCGGCACATCCCCTGACCCCGTGCGCCAGGTGGAGCCATCCTTTGGAAGTTTTCAGGGGAGCGGGCCCTTCCCCGTTCTTGAGCTCTTTTATGGTATGGTAATGCCTCTTGTTGATGATGATCTCTTTTTCCACCCTGGCGTTGGTAATGTCCTCCACAAGGGTCCATCCTATGCCCCCTCCGTTCCCGGTATCAATAAACCCGTCCTGCGGCCTTGTATAAAAAGCATATTTGCCGTCAACGAACTCGGGATGCAATACCACATTCCGCTGCTGGCTGCGTGATTTCAAATCGGGCAGCCGCTCCCAGGTTTTCAGGTCGCGGGTACGGGCGATCCCTGCCGAGGCTACTGCCGAAGACAGATCGCCGGCCGCTGCGTAGGGGTCCTTTCTCTCGGCACAGAAAACTCCGTAGATCCAACCATCCTGGTGCTCAGTCAAACGCATGTCATACAGGTTGGTGGTGGGTTCTCCCCATTCCGGGATCTCCAGCGGCCTTTTCCAGAAACTGAACTGATTGATCCCGTCCGGACTTTCCGCAACGGCAAAAAATGATTTCCGGTCAAACCCTTCCACCCTGGCGACCATGATATGGCGGCCTTTCCACAATATGGCACCGGCATTGAAAACCGCATTGACACCCAATCGCTGTAAAAGGCAGGGGTTGGTTTTCGGATCAAGGTCATACCTCCATTCAAGGGGAACGTGTTGGGCTGTCAGAACAGGATAACGGTAACGGGAGAACCAACCGGACGGATCTTCTTCCGCAACGTTTCTTCTTGACAACAGTTCCTGATAACCGGAGGTTAATTCGTTCAATCTTTCTTCAAATGATTGCATAGTACTAAAAACATTATAAGAGGCGCATTGCAACAATTAACCTCTTCTGTTGCATGCGCCTCTCTCTTACTAACTAACCTAACCCTAACCGATAGACAATCAGCATTTCTTTCACGGTGCAAAAGTAATTCCGCAAAACGCTTCAGTCAAGTATTATTTTATCTAAAACTTTACAATTAACAAAGTATCGGTAAGTACCCGGAAAGGGATGTTTTGCTATATTTGTGAGGGTTGTTACTTAGTAAGGGGAAATAAGGTTTTATCAAGAATGTGAAATGAAAAAAAGCATTCTGATAAAAAAGTGTCAATTTCAGATAAAATAATACTTATTTTTATTACATTTACCCTCTATATTTGAAAATTGAAATGGTCATTACCTGAAACAAAACCAATATTTTATTAATATTTCAATAACTATCTATTAACCAAAAAACTAAACGTATGAAAAACTATCTTTGGAAACGTCTGTTTGCAGGGATTTTTCTGTTGCTTCTTGGAACAGGGATATCCTTTGCTGCATACGGTGATCTGCAACAGTCAGGTCGTACGGTTACATGCGTAGTTTCTGACAATATGGGACCTGTTGTAGGCGCCTATGTTGTCGTCAGGGGAACTATGAACGGAGGCAGTACTGATGCAGATGGGCGTGTTGTTCTGAACAATGTCCCGGACAACACAACTTTAGTAGTTACATTTCTTGGCTACGTTACCCAGGAGATCGCCCTGATGAACAATCAGACCTTTGTGGAAATCCTGCTTCAGGAAGACGCACAGGCTCTGGAGGAAGTGGTCGTTGTCGGGTACGGTGTGCAGAAAAAGAAACTGGTGACCGGCGCTACCGTTCAGGTAAGAGGCGATGACATCGCCAAACTGAACACCATCAGCCCGTTCACCGCTCTGCAAAGCCAGGCTCCCGGTGTAACTATCGTTCAAAACAACGGACAGCCGGGTTCCGGGTTCAAGGTCACCATCCGTGGTCTTGGCACCATCGGATCCTCTTCTCCCTTATATGTAATTGACGGAGTGGTCGGGGGTAATCTGGACAACATCAACCCCAACGACATCGAGTCCATTGACGTATTGAAGGACGCTGCATCTGCAGCCATCTACGGTGCCCGCGCCGCCAACGGGGTTATCATGGTTACCACCAAACAGGGGAAACTGGGAAAAACCACCGTTACCTATGACGGTTACTACGGACAGCAATTCCTGGCCAAGAGCCCCGACCTGCTGACCGCTAAGGAATATATGGTAATCCAGGACGAGATCCGCTTCAACGAAGGGAACCCCGCCTATGACTGGGCCAACCTGCTTCCCGCCGATCTCTATCAATCCGTTATGAACGGGTCCTGGAAAGGCACCAACTGGTTCAAGGAAGCTTACAATGAAGGCGCTCCCACACAGAACCATGCCGTCGGTATCACCGGAGGTAGTGAACTTTCCAGGTTCTCTATGGGATTCTCGTATTCCGGAAGCGAAGGTATCCTGGGAAAACCGGTACAGGCCCAGTTTGAGCGCTATACCGCCAGGATCAACTCGGAACACGTGATTCTGAAGGGACGTGATTTTGACATCATCAAGTTTGGGGAGACATTGTATTACAATTACATTAGCAACAACGGTGTGGCCACGGGGAACATTTACTCGAACGCCATCCACAACCTGTTGGTTGCCAACCCCCTGTTACCTGTACACAACGCCGATGGTGACTGGTTCAATTACGAAGACAAACAATCCACCGGATGGCGTTTTGACGGAAATACCGGCAACCCCATAGGAGCTTTCTCCAATAACGGTCAGGGTCTGAATCAATCCAAGAGTTATTCGTTGCGTACGACCGCTTACCTGGAGATCCAGCCCATTAAAAACCTGGTTTTCCGGTCACAGTTCGGGTACAACATGAGCGCAAGCAACTACCGTTCCTACACAGCCATCTCTGCCTGGTCCAACAACGCCAGAACCTCTATTGACAATGTCAGCCAGAGCGGCAGCATGGGACATGACTGGAAGGTAGACAATACATTGTCCTACTCTTTCAATCTGAATGACAATCAATTTGATGTTCTGATTGGACAAACAGCAGAAAAATGGGGCATGGGCCTGAACCTCAATTCTTCCGGTGCCAACTCCATATTCCCGGGCTACATCTCTCCCAATACCAACATAAAAGATGTAATGAATTATGCCTGGGTAGACAATACCAAACCCACTGAACTCTCACAACGCGGAGCCGGCGGTTCCGTATGGGGTGAAGGCGCCATCGCATCGTTCTTCGGCCGTATCAACTACAACTACAAGGAAAAATACATGGCCACCCTGATCTTCCGTGCTGACGGTTCTTCCAACTTCGCCAGGGGCAAACGCTGGGGTTACTTCCCTTCCGCTTCTGTCGGCTGGACCGTTTCCAACGAAGATTTCATGGCCGGTGCCGCCGATATCATTGACTTTCTGAAGATCCGCGCCAGTTGGGGACAGAACGGTAACTGCAGCATTTCCAACTTCCAGTACCTGTCAACCATTGCCTTTGACGTGAGCAACGGATATTATTTTGCAGCTGACAAAAAAACCCAGACCGTTGGCGGTTATGCCGACATTCTGGCCAATCCCGATGTTACCTGGGAAACTTCCGAACAGCTGAATATCGGTCTGGACGCCCGCTTTGCCAGAGGTCGCATGGGTCTTGCCTTCGACTGGTATCAGAAGATGACACGCAACTGGCTGCTAACCGCCCCCATCCCGGCCGTATACGGTCTGAACGCCCCTGCCGTGAACGGTGGTGACGTGATGAACACCGGTGTGGAACTGGCCCTTACATGGGATGATTTTGTGGGTGATTTCCGTTACGGAATCTCTGTGAACGGCACCTACAACAAGAACGAGGTTACCCGTATCGCGAACGCAGAAGGCATCATCCACGGTGCTGCCAACGTATTGAGCCAGGGTACCACGGAAATGTACCGTGCACAGGAAGGCTACCCCCTGGGATACTTCTACGGCTACAAGACAGCCGGCGTATTCCAGAACTGGGACCAGGTGAACAACACCTCAGCCAAATACGACGGAGCAAAACCCGGAGACCTGATCTTTGTTGACCACAACGGAGACGGTAAGATCACCGAAGACGACCGTACCATGATCGGTAGCGGACATCCCGACTTCCTATTGGGTTTCAACCTCTATTTTGCATGGAAAGGACTGGATTTCAGCATCACGGGTGCCGGTGCCTTCGGACAGGAGATCGCCAAGTCATACCGTTCTTTTGCTGACTCCCCCCTGCAGAACTTCACAACCGATATCTTCGGACGCTGGACGGGAGAAGGCACATCCAACAAATTACCCCGCCTGACCACAGGTAGTAACATCAACTGGCAGAACATCTCCGATATCTATATTGAAAAAGGAGACTATGTAAAGATCCAGAATGTTCAGTTAGGATACGATTTCAAACAGGCCTTCCGTAAATTGCCCTTCGGACAAGTCCGTTTGTATGTTTCTGCACAAAACGTTTACACCTTCACCAAGTATTCAGGTCTTGATCCCGAAATCGGATACGGAGCTGATCAGGGCTGGGTACAGGGTATTGACCTTGGTTACTACCCCGCACCCCGGACATATATGGTAGGTTTAAATATTAAATTTTAATTGATATACAGTATGAAAAAGATATTATTCATAGCACTTGCTGCCCTGCTGTTTTCGAGTTGTGAAGCTTTCCTTGACACGGATAGCTACACCAAGAAAAACACCGGTAACTATCCGAAAACGGCAGACGATGCCATCCAGATGGTAACCGGGGTGTACGCCACCCTCAACAGGGTGCTTGCAAACTGTGGAAACTCCTACTATTTTGCAGCTCAGCTCCTTTCTGACGACATGTTCGCAGGAGGCGGTGAGAACGACAAGCACTGGACGAGTCTGGAGCACCTGATGTATGTCGACCTGAACCAATACAACAGTTTCTGGTCCGACAGGTACTCCGGCATCAGCCGCGCCAATATGGCCATTGCCAACCTGGACAAGGTGGAAGACGAAAAACTGCGCAACCAGCTGATGGGAGAAACCCTGTTCCTGCGTGCGCTGTTCTATTTTGAACTGGTCCAGATGTTCGGGGACGTTCCCCTGATCACCCAGGTCCCCCAGAGTGTATCCGAAGTGGCTGAGTACCCTGCCCAGTCGACCCAGGAAGAAATCTTCGCATTCATTGCCGCCGACCTGAAGAAGGCTTCCGACATCATGCCTAACGACAAATGGAACGCCATCGTTTCGGGTGAAGGACATGCTACCCGCTGGGCAGCCCAGGCCTTACTGGCCCGTGTCTTCCTGTTCTACACGGGATTCTACGGAAAGACTGAACTGCCCATGATGGACGAAGAATTCAATATTACCGGAACCGTTACAAAGGCCGAAGTAATTGCCGCCCTGGAAGATTGTATCAACAACAGCGGCCATACACTGGCCAACGACTACCGCAGGTTATGGCCTTACAGCAACTCCCTGAGTGCAAAGGATTATTACTATGTGCAGGATCTTAAGAGCAAGGGCGAATACTGGCTCAAGGACGGAACGAATCCGGAAACCGTTTTTGCCATCAAGTGTTCGCACCTGGCAAGCTGGAGTACTACCGTTGGTTATTCCAACCAGTACTGCCTGTTCTTTGCGATACGTAATGCCGGCACATCCGATCAGTACAAAAATGTATTTCCCTTCGGACAGGGCTGGGGTGCAGGAACTGTCAATCCCCGCCTGTGGGACGATTGGTTGTCAAAGGAACCTACGGACAAACGCCGCAAAGCCTCCATACTGGCTGCTGCCGAAAGGCCCAACTACGTATACGGAGCAGACGCTTTGATGGAAGAAAGCACATTCTGGCAGAAGAAAGTGATCGCTATTACAGGAACCAAGGAATACGAGGCCGACGGCAGTCTTAAAACGCTGTACAACAGCTTTACCTCTTCCACCGAATATTACGGTGACGGGGAATCTGACGACTTCCAGCTGTCTCACGAGACCGACCTGATCCTGATACGCTTTGCCGATGTATTGCTCATGCACTCCGAATTGACCGAAACGGCCGACAAGATGAACCTGGTACGTGCGCGTGCCGGTCTTGAACCCGTTTCCTATTCATTCGAAGCATTGCAACATGAACGCCGTTTTGAGCTTGCTTTTGAAGGATTGCGTTGGGGTGACATGCGTCGCTGGGGCGATAATTATGCCATCAGTGCGCTTACAGGCCAGCTTGGCCAGACCATCTGGAACCGCGGTGTACAAACCGTCATGAAAGACCAGGGTGCCGGTTATGCAGCCCGTTACCAGGCAACCCGCGGCTTCTTGCCACTGCCTTCATCCGAAGTTGATCTTTCAGACGGTGTATTGCAGCAGAATCCCGGATGGGGTACCGATGCCGTGTTCGGAAGCTGGAACTAGTATTTTGAAAACGATAAAACATTATAATATGAAAAAAAGTATAATCCTTGCGATTTTAGCCGTTTTTGTACTGCTTTCCGCTTGTCAGCCCGTAGAGATCAGACAGGAACTCAAGGGCGGGATCACGGAGAGTCAGCTCAATATCTCTGCGGTACCACAGATCAGGGACGGTAAAAATTCCAATTATATCGATCTGAACAGCGACGGCAACGCCTGCCTGTCTTCATGGGACTTTGGCGTTGGCCTGTTCGTGGGAACAAAAGGGACCGTCAAGGTGATGATGAAAGGACCCAATGACATCATTTTCACGGGACTGAACGCAGACGGCACCAAGATCACCAAGACAGTGACTGTTAATGTTGAAGAACTCTACGACGTGGAACCCGAATGGGCTCTGTTCTGCGGACCTACCGGAGAACAGACCTGGGTATGGGACGATGTCACCGGACCCGGTGTATGGGGTAACGGCGGCTACATAGGCTGTGCAGCTCCCTGCTGGTGGGTTGTTCCTCTTGGCGATATCAACGGCCAGGCTCCCGGTGAAGGTGCCGGCGCCAGCATGCAATTTACCATAGCAGGTGCCCGTCTGATCAAGAACTACAACGACGGCACCAGCCAACAGGGTTCTTTCACTTTCGACATGTCCAAGATCACCCTCGATGACGGCGGTAATGTCTGGGCAAAAGGGAAACTGAACACAAAGAACGTAACGGTTCTCTGCGGAAAATCCCCCAACGAAAGCAATGCGCCCGTGTACAATTACGACATTTTGAAACTCACGGGAACCAACATGGTATTGTCTTACCCCGAACCGGGAGCCGGTTCCTGGGGCACTGCCTGGTTCTGGATGTTCAAAACACAGTAATTCACAGGGATCATAATCCTTATTAAAAAGGGCGGCTCCCCGGAGCTGCCCCTTTTTTTCATTATATTTGTATGTTATGAATAGTAAACTGCTAATCATCCCTTTACTTGTATTTCTGTTGGGTTCCTGTACGGATCATCGCACATATGAGATTGAAGGCACCCTGCCTGATGAAAAATATAACGGAGAATACGTTTTCCTGGTGCCTCTGGACGGGGTGATGCCCCGGATCATAGATTCGTTGCAGGTCAGCGATCAGTCATTTGTTTTCAAAGGGAAAACCGACTCGGCACAGGTGAAAATCATACGCATGCGGCCCCAGTTGCGTCTGGACATCCAGGAACTCCTGGTGGTGGTCGAACCGGGCAATATCCGGGTACGGCTGGACACAGTCAGTTCAGCCGGAGGCACCCCCCAGAATGAAATACTCCAGGCATGGAAAGAAGTCAAGACGGAGGCAGACCAGACCTTGTACCTGCTCAGGAGAATGCACCAGTCCGTAACAGACGGGGAAAACGGCGCACGTATCCTGGAACAGTGGGAACAAGTTCAGGAAAAGTTCAGGGAATACAGCATGAAATGCATCGAAGAGAACAGGGAAACGGCCGTAGGCAGGTTCATACTTGATATGACCCGGTAATGATGAGGAGAAAAACACTGACAACATGGCTGGTGGCAGGAATCCCTGCCGTGGGGTGTTTTTTGTTTTTCCTTCTGGTATATCCTTATCACAACCTGCTGAAGGAACAGTTGATCCTGTTTCTTCATTCACCTGACTATTTTCTCTCCTACCTGGACAAACCGGCATGGTTAACCCGTTACGCCGGTGACATGCTTACCCAATGCTTCATTCATCCTGCCGGAGGGGCTGCAATCATTACTGTTACCCTGTTCATAATATGGGTCCTGTTCCGCCAATTGTTCAGAAGATTTGGGACAGGTCACCTGACATCTTCGCTTTTGGCATTGATCCCGGCTGTGACCGAGTTCCTGTTTCATTGCGGGTTGCATTACCCTTTGAGCAGCACCTTCTCTACCCTGCTGGCGCTGCTTGCCCTGCTGGGTTTTACGCGTCTGCGTTCCCACAATCTTTACCTGTGGTTGTTTTTTCCTGCTGCAGCCCTGCTCTATTACCTTGCCGGTCACGGCATCATTCTCTTTACCATCGCCTGGAGCATTTACGGAATCCTGAAAAGAAAACGGAAATGGTATTACACGCTTCTGCCTGCCCTGGCAGCACTTGCCTTTCCCCTGCTCATGCGCCCCGTTTTCTTGCTGACAGCGGAACAGGCATACAGGCATCCCGTAAAAGAACCTCTTACCCTTAAGCCGGACTTAACATGGAAAAAGATCCTGGAGCTGGATTATGAAAGCCAGCGGGAACAATGGGCAAAGGTCCTTTTGCTGGCACAGAGATATAAATTGCATAACAGGATCGCCTCCTATTATACCAACCTGGCGCTTTCGCAGACCGGGATGATGGGGGAATGGCTGTTTCATTTTTACCAGCCCGGACCTGCCGGACTGTTCCTTCCCGTTTCCCAGCTATCCACCCCGCTGACCATTGCTTTCAGCAACGAATTGTTTTACCGGCTCGGGGATATGAACATGGCGCAACATGCCGCCATGCTGGGCACGATCTTCTCTCCGGACCACCGAAGTTCCCGGCTGGCCAGGAGACTGACAGAGGTACACATTGCCATAGGCGATGCCCCTGCCGCCGGAAAATACCTCGGCCTTCTGGATAAAACCCTCTTTTACAGGAAATGGGCACGGCAGGCAAGGGAACAGCTGTCCCGGGAAGACATTCCCCTCAGGGCGATGATCCCATCCATGGATACGGTACGCCTGTCAGACGATTACCTCACTTCCCTGAAATTTTTGCTGGAAAACAACCCTGACAATACAACTGCCCGCGATTACCTGCTATGTTTTCATCTGCTGAACAAAGACATTCCCTCATTCCGTGAAGCTTTTGACAGGTGGTTTGACACGAAAATTGAACGGGTTCCGGGTGTGTACGCACAGGCACTGCTTGTATCGCTTTACCAGGAAAGCGCCCCGGACACACTGCTCAGGCAATACAACATCCCTGCTGCAGCTGTGAATCAGTTTATTGAATATACAAGAAGCTACGAAGAGGCGGGAGGCTTATCGGCGCCGTTGCACGATGTTTACGGCAATACATTCTGGTTTTACTATCATTTTGCTATACCTGAATAAATGAGACTCACACAATTCATATTGCTGTTCTTCCTGCTGGTACTTCCCAATGCATGCAGGGAAGCGTCAGATATCACAATATCTGATACCCTTCCGCCCATCTACCCCGATTATATAAATGTTACCATACCCGTGAACATCGCTCCGCTTAACTTCATGATCACAGAAGCAGAGGCACTTGATGTTGGTTTGACAACCCGTGGTGAGACCCTCACCCTGAAGGGACGCAACAAGATCAGGATCCCTCTGCGAAAATGGCGTTCACTTATTATTAAAGCTTCAGAGAATCAACAGGTCATTACAGTATCTGTACGTGCAAGAATCCAGGGACAATGGTACGAATACCAACCATTTTCCTGGAACGTAACTGCCCACGCCGTGGACCCGTACCTGAGCTACAGGCTTATAGAACCGGGATACGAAGTATGGAAATCCATACAACTGGCAGAAAGAAATATTGAAAATTTCGGGGAGCGGATCATCGCAGACAACCATCTTACCGAAAACAGCTGCATGAACTGCCATACTTACGGCAACCAGGACCCCGGATTGTCTTTCTTCCATATGCGCGGTCCGGGGGGAGGGACCGTTCTGAACCGTAACGGAGAACTGCGCAAGCTCAATATCTTTACAGAAGGAATGATCTCCCCGGTCGTTTACGGCAATTTTCATCCTTCCGGCCGGTATGCCGTATATTCCACCAACCTGGTCCTCCCGGGATTCCATTCCCTGAAAGGCGAACGTCTAGAGGTATATGACCAGGCATCAGACCTTGTAATCGTAGATCTGGACCAAAACCGCATCATTCCTTTCCCTGAAGGTTTTCCCGTGGAATTCAGAACATTTCCGGTCTTCTCTGCGCAAGGCGATGCCGTCTATTACTGCAACGCTCAACAATTGACGGTTCCCGACAGTATCTTTCACCTGAGGTACGATCTGCTCAGGATCGGATTCGATCCCGCTACGGGGACCTGGGGAAACCGGGCCGACACGGTGGTCCGTGCTGCTGCCTCGGGTTTGTCAGTTTGCCATCCCAAAACTTCACCGGACGGTAAGTATCTCATGTATACCGTGGCAGATTACGGGACCTTCCCCATCTGGCACCAGGAAACGGATCTATGGCTGCTGAACCTGGCAACCGGGGAAACCGACTGTCTGGCAGACATCAACTCTTCCTATTCAGACACCTATCACAGCTGGTCCTCCGACAGCCGGTGGTTCGTTTTTGCCAGCAAGCGGGATGACGGTCTTTACGGGAAACCTTATTTCTGTTACATAGACCCTGAAGGCAATGTACACAAGCCGTTTGTTTTGCCTCAAAAAGACCCGGATATGTATCGTCACACACTCAAATCATACAATATTCCGGAACTTTCCCGCGGGAAACTGCCCTTCGGCGCCACGGACATCGAACGCCTGTACAAGCGGGTACCCGCAGAAAATGTTAGTATAAAACAACAAGTTGGTCATGAACAAGGTATTTGATCATTTTCGGAAAACGCTTCCCTGGCTGTTCGGGCTGGCCGTTTTCCTGTTCTTTGGACTGGTGTATCCTCACCACCTGCATTACCATGAGCAATTTCAGCTTTTCCTTACCACGGGAGATTATTTCATGGATCTGGCCGTTAAACCCGGTGGCATTGCCGATTACCTGGGAGCCTTTATCACACAGTTCTTTCTCTTCTCCTGGGCGGGAGCTGCCATGCTTTCTGTGCTGCTGATGCTCCTGCAACGTCTCATATTCTCGGTTGGCAATCACGTGTACCCCTTCAGATCATGGTTCGCCCTTTCCTTCATACCGCCAATTTTCTACTGGATCCTGCTTTGCAATGAAAATTTTATGCCCGCGGGCATCATATCCGTACTGATAACGCTGGGAGCCTGGAAGATATACTTCAATCTCAAAACACTCCCTGCACGTTACGTGTATGTAATGGCAATGATCCCTGTAATATACTGGATGGCTGGCGGATCGGTGATCTTTTTCGCTTTGGGATGCCTTGCTGTGGAATGGATACGGGAGCATTCCCTGAAAAAGAAACTGATCGTAACGTTACCCTCTCTGGTCATCCTCGCGGGGATCTTCTTTCTGGCCAAAGCCCTGTTGCCCCAATATCCCTTTTTCCGCCTGGTTTACGGAACGGACTTTTTCCGTTTCCCCGTCCTGTATCCGTCGGGAGTATGGGTGATGTGGATCATGTGTCTGATCATCCCGTTTTCCGGATTCCTCCTGCCATCCCGCTTCAGAAAGGAAAAGAACGCATCCCTTGCAGGCATTCTCCTGTCCCTTGGAATCTTCTGCCTGGGCAGCTACATGGTAGCAGTCAACACGGAAATCAGCAAGGAAGACATTATGGCATACGACCATTACGTGAGGATGCAACAATGGGAAAAAGCCATTGCGAAGGCAGACAGGAAAACACCCTCCTCACCCCTCTCGGTAGCCTGCCTGAACCTTTCCCTGTGCAAAAGCGGCATGATGTCAGACAACATGTTCCATTACTATCAGAACGGACCGGAAGGACTGATACCCACTTTTGTAAGGGACTTTACCATTCCCATGATCTCCGGGGAAGTCTATTACCACCTGGGTTTCATAAATACCGCCCAGCGTTTTGCCTTCGAAGCCATGGAATCATTGCCCAATTACTGGAAAAGCGGCCGGTCTGTCAAGCGTTTGGCTGAGACCAACCTGATCAACGGCCAGTATGAAGCAGCCCGCAAATACCTGATCATACTTCAACACACCTTTTTCTACAAAGCTTGGGCAAACTACGTGATCGGTTTCCTGGAAGACGAAGAAGGGATCAACAGCCATCCCGAATGGGGAACGCTGAGAAAACACAGGACCAAAACAGATTTTTTCGATTCGGAACAGGAAAAAGACATGATGCTGGGTATATTGCTCCAACAGGACATGACGCACTATATGGCATACGAATACCTGCTGGCCTACTGCCTGTTGACAAAAGACCTGAAACGTTTCGAGGAATATTTCCCGCTGGGTATGGAACTCAGGTATGCCAGGCTACCGGTTAGTTACCAGGAAGCGCTCCTGTATATATGGTCACTTACCCACGAGGATCCTTTCCGCACGGTACCCTACCCCATCAGCGAAGCAGTCATGCAAAACCTGGCTACTTATCAGAATTTATATCTGAACTCCTCCAATCCCGAAGAAGTCCTGAAAAAGAACCACTCGGGCACTTACTGGTATTATTTACATTTCCGACAATGAAAAAGACATGCATCATACAGACAATCACAATCCTGATCCTTTTCAGTTCTTGTGATGGGAGTGAAACCGGGTTGCAAACATCGCAGGAACTCCCCCCCATTTTTCCCGACTATTGTGAAGTAACGGTTCCGCTGAACATAGCCCCGCTGCATTTCCAGCTTACTGATGACGCACTGCAGACAGAGGTATGCCTGGAAGGGACACAGGGCCGGATGATCCGTGTGCGTACAAGGAAAGTTGTTGCCTTCCGCAGGTCCGTCTGGAGAAAAATGCTCGAAGAGCATGCCGGGAAGAGTCTGACGGTGACCGTAAGGGGGAAATACTCCGACAGGGGATGGATAGAATACAGACCATTCTCCCTTTACATCAGTCAGGTGCCTGTCAACGATTACCTGGTGTACAGGCTGATCGCTCCCGGATACGAAGTGTACAGTAAAATGGGCATATACCAGAGGGACCTTACCTCTTTCAGACAAACCTCACTGCTGGAAAATACGCTCGTACCGGGGAACTGCATGAATTGCCATTCTTTTTCACGGAACAGACCGGAAAACATGAGCCTTCACATCCGCGGAGCACTGGGAGGGACCATTATGAAAACAGGTGACGAAATTGAAATGTTAAACACCAAAACGGAAGAGACACAGGGCAATTGCGTTTATCCTTACTGGCACCCGTCGGGAGCATACGTGGTCTATTCGGTGAACCAGACCATACAGGCCTTCCATGCAATCCGGGATCATCGCGTGGAAGTAATTGACCTGGCCTCGGACATTGTAGTATATCATCCTGAAAGCAAACAGCTTCTCACATCAGACCTGCTGCAGACAGATGCATTTGAAACTTTCCCCTCCTTTTCTCCCGACGGCAGGACATTGTATTTCAGCTCTTCGCAATTCAAGAACATTCCTGATGAGTATGACCAGATACGTTACAACCTCTGCGCGATATCCTTTGACCCGGAGACCGGCACGTTCGGGGATCGGGTTGATACGTTGATCAATGCGGCTGCCCGGGGAAAAAGCATCTCTTACGCCAGGCCTTCTCCCGACGGAAAATACATTATGCTTACCATGTCGGATTACGGGAATTTTTCCATCTGGCACAAGGAAGCCGATTTGTGGCTCTACGATCTGAGAGACGGGACGCTCAGGGAAATGACAGAGGTGAACAGCAACGACGTGGAAAGCTATCACAGCTGGTCATCCGAGGGCTCCTGGTTCGTTTTCAGCAGCCGTCGTCTGGACGGACTCTACACCAGGCCCTATTTTGCGCAGATAGACGAAGACGGGAACATCTCCAAACCCTTTCTTCTGCCCCAGCAAAAGCCTGTACATTATTACAACATGACATTTTTCTCCTACAATGTTCCTGAGTTTGTCACCGGGAAAGTGGACTGGGACCTTAAAAAAGTCGAGAAAGTCCTGACGGCAGGAGAACGGGATCAGATCCAAACACGAAAATGATAAATACCAACCACAGATGAAACGTATCGTACTATTTCTGCTGGGCCTGACTGTTATGATCCAGGCCGGAGCGCAACAGTATCAAAATTTTAAAGTATCCGTCTATACCCGCGCCTACGAGGTTGAAAAAATGAAAGACAGCCACTGGCTGGATTCCACCTGGAGGATCATATCCGAACAGGTAAAACCCGACAGGATTTACCTGGAAACGCACCGGGACCTGCTGATCGTTCCCGACGCCACATTGCGTAAAGCCATACGCTTCTTTAAAGACAAAGGCCTGGAGGTGGGAGGCGGAATTACCTACACCATAGATGAATCCAACAGTTTCGAGACATTTTGCTACACCAATCCCGAACATCGCAAAAAGGTACAGGAGATAGCTGAACATACGGCACGTTATTTTGACGATTTCATCCTGGACGATTTCTTCTTTACCAGCTGCAAGTGCCCGCTCTGCATAGAAGCCAAAGGCGATATGAGCTGGACGGAATACCGCCTGAAACTGATGACGGAAGCCGGGAAAACACTGGTTCTGGATCCTGCCCGCAAGGTCAATCCCAATGTGCGCGTGATCATCAAGTATCCCAACTGGTGCGACCATTTCCAGGGCCTCGGATTTGACCTGGAACACGGACCTCATTTGTTTGACGGAGTATGGACCGGTACGGAAACCCGGGATCCCTCCTCGGCACAACACCTGCAAAATTATCTGAGCTACAATGTTTTCAGGTATCTGGACAACCTGCGTCCGGGATTCAACTTCGGAGGCTGGGTGGACAGCGGAGGCTCCCATATGGGTATGTACAGGTATGCCGAACAACTTTGGCTCACTTTATTTGCCAAAGCACCCGAAGTAACCCTGTTTGCCTACAACCAGCTGCTGCGTCAACCCCTGCTGGGCAAAACCGCCACCGAGACTTTTGTCCTTACAGACAGTTTCCTGGGAGAACTGGGTCGCCCGCAAGGAATTGTCTCCTACAAACCTTTCCATGCTACAGGAGAAGATTTCCTGCAAAATTACCTGGGTATGATAGGTCTTCCCATGGATATGCTTCCCTGTTTCCCGGAAGACAAAAAAGTGGTTCTGCTTACCGAACAGGCGAAGTTTGACCCGGACATCGCCCAAAAGATTCAGGAACAGTTACTACGGGGTGGCGATGTGATCGTTACCACGGGATTGGTCAAGGCCATTCCCGATAAGATCGCATCCATTGCAGAAATCCGCTGTTCGGACCTGAAAGCCCTGGTCAACGATTTCGGGTGGAACGGGACCAGCAGCAAAGACCTGCTTATCCCCCAGGTACACTACCTGACGAACGACTCCTGGGAGATCGTATCTGCAGGCAAACCGCTGACCAGGGGCGTGACGGGTTATCCGATCCTGCTGAGGTGTTCCTTTGCCAAAGGGAACATGTATGTGCTCACCATCCCGGACAATTTCGCCGATCTGTATGAATACCCTGACAAGGCACTCAACATGATCCGCCTGTTCATGGGCCGGGACCTGGATGTCCGCATTGAAGGTCCTTCTAAGGTCGGTCTTTTTGTATACGACAACGGCACATTCATTGTGGAATCGTTTCTGGATGAACCGGTTGAAGTACAAGTGGTCCTGTCCTCCGATGAAAAGGTTGTCCGCGAATTGTTGGAAAACAAAGCATACCCCGTGGCCTCCCGTAAATTCGCCATAACCCTGGAACCACACACGTTCAAGGTTTTTCAAAAATAACCCGGCTGCCTCCTTTATATCGTTGATTTGTTCTTCCGGTAATGGGCCCTGAAAAGCTTGGGGGTCATGTTCTTCTTTTTCTTGAATATCCGGTTGAAATTGGACAGGTTGTTGAACCCGCATTCAAAACAGATCTCGGATATGGTTTTGTTGGAATCCACAAGCATCCGGGAAGCATAACCCAGTCGGATATCTATGATATAGTCAGAAAGGGTTTTTCCGGTACGCAGTTTGAAAAAACGGCTGAATGCCACAGGAGACATCCCTACCATCTGTGACAGGTTGCTCAACGAAAGTTCCCGCGTATAATGCTGATTGATGTAATCTTTCACCTTGCATACCCTGCGGCTTTCCGTATTTCTTTCCGCATGTGCAAAAGAGCTGCTTGCCAGGCTCCTGCTGTTCTCGGAGACAGAAAGCTCGTGGATCAGTTTGAGTAACCTCAGGAACTGCTCAAATCCTTTGTCTTCCCTGGCAATGGTGTCTATCAGATTGTAGACCTTCATAATCGTCTCGATGGGGAAGGCCACCCCGTGTTCCGCTTTGACCAGCATCTTCCGGATGGTATTGAACTGGTTTTTTTCCAGCAGGCAGGATGGCAGCAAGTCCGGGGAAAATTGTATGGTAATCTCACGGATTACGGGAGATACGCAATTGCCCTGCTCCCAGACATGTTCCAGCCGTTCTCCGGAAATCAGAATAAGATCATAGTCTTCAACATATTCGATGCTATCCCCTATGGTTCTTTTCAGTCCTTTTCCGTGTTCAATGAAATTGATCTCGAATTCCCTGTGTTGGTGGAGGGGAAAGGTGAATTCCGTTTTATAACGTTCTACAACGTGAAAACAGTCCTTGTCCGACAGGGGAGGGATCTCGTTCAGGATGCTTAGGTTCATATCTGCAAAACTAATAAAAATCAGAGAAGCAGCAAACTGACAGCCATTACGGCCATGCCTGCAATAAAGCCCATAATGGACAGATGGTGCCTCCCGAAACGTTCCGCTCCGGGGAGCAGTTCATCTATGGAAATGAAAACCATGATCCCCGAAACACCTGCCATAACGATGCCTTCCAGGAGGGGATTCCAGAACGGGAAAAGGACAAGTATCGCTACCAGCGCTCCCAGGGGCTCTGCCAATCCGGAAAGGAAGGAAAACCAGAATGCTTTCTTTCTGCTTCCCGTGGCATGGTAAATGGGTACAGAGACGGCAATACCTTCCGGGATGTTGTGAATGGCTATGGCAAGGGCTATGGGGATGCCCACATCCAGGCTTTTCATCCCGGACATGAAGGCGGCTATTCCTTCGGGAAAATTATGTATGGCAATGCTCAGGGCAAGCATGACTCCCATTCTTTTCAGGCGCTTGTTCTTGTCCATATCCTCGGAAAGATGTATCTCGTGAGGATTCTCGTCTTCTGGTATCAGAAAGTCGATCACGGCTATCAGGGCAATCCCTCCGAAAAAGGAAAGCACCACCTGCAGATCGTTCAAAACGACCCTGGCCTCGGGGATCAGTTCCATAAATGAAATGTAGACCATCACCCCGGCAGAGAAACCCAGCGTCAGGGAAAGGAAACGGGTATTGGTCCGTTTTGTCAGAAAGGCGACCAGAGATCCTATTCCCGTGGCAAGTCCGGCAAAAAGGGTCAGGGCAAAAGCTATAAATATCTGAGAACGTTCAAATTCCATTATATTCAGGGATTACGATGTCAGTCGCTGTACCACTTTAAAACGGGAGAGAAACTCGCTGGCAAAGACGCGCAAGACCGTATAGGCAGGAATGGCAACGAGCATTCCCACGGCACCTCCCATATATCCGGAAACAAGGATGACGATAAAGATCTCAAGAGGGTGCGCCTTGATGCTGCTGGAATAGATGACGGGCTGAAACAGGTACGTGTCAAGCATGTTTATCCCCACATATACGCCGGCCATGGCAACGACAAACAGTACAAGTCCGGGATAGCCCGACGATCCGTAGGAAGTCACAATACCCAATACAATGCCCAGTGATCCTGCAAGTAACGGACCCACGTAGGGTACGATATTGAAAATGCCAAAAAGGAGTCCCAGGACAAGGGCCAGCTGGTATTCAATCCTCACGATGAAGTGCAGTCCCGTGGAAATGAGGAGGGTCATTGTGAACACCTGTATCACTATACCGAGAAAATATCTTAAAAGCAGTTCATTAACCGATTTCATGGCATGTGAGAACTTCTCTTCATATTTTTCAGGCACAATGGCCATGACCATATTGCCAAACATATTTTCCTCCTTAAGAAAGAAAAAAGTAATGAAAACCACCGAGAATAAGCCTACCCCGAAGTTTACGAGGAAAGAAGCCACTGATCCAAACAGGCGGGTTACGATCTGGGGATGCAGCAGTTTGTCTATCTCGGTCCAAATTAAGGATTCGATCGTAACGGACGGGGCAACGGACGGAAAATAATGATGCATCAGGGCATTAATCTGGCGCATAGGTTCTGACAACATGGCCGTTACTTCCTGCAATTTCAGGGAATCTAACCGGGAAGCAATCCCGCTCACCAGAGGTGTCATAAAATAGATGACAAGGGCCACCACCCCAAACATGAACAGCATGACGATCAGTGCTGAGAGGGCTTTTGGAATATGCCATTTCCTGATCCTCAGACGGGAAAGCCATCTGACTACGGGCCTGCCCATGAGGGATAAAAGGGCTGCGATCAGTATATAGGTAATGATACTGCGAAAATACCATACAATCAATACGATGATAGCAAGTACGGCAGCTCCGATGATGTATTTGGCCAGTTTATTCATTCAGATTCAAAAATAATCTTTTTTCACCGATCCTAAGCAATTTTCAATACAATTCCACCCGGTTTATCAGGGGAGGGGCACCGGCTTCCAGAATACTGATCCTTACCTTTTCCGAGGTTACCTGCCGGAAGCGGAACATCCTCCTGTATCCTATGGTCGTACCCCGCGCAAACAACTGCCACTTCCCGTCTTCCGGATCACTGTATTCTGCTATGAAACGGGCCACACGCTGGCCCAAAGGGATGTACTCTCCGAGGGATAACACAGAAAATGTCACCGGCCGGTCAAAGTGAAGTGTAAAGGAAGCGGTGGTCCTGTCATCCGCGGGTTTCCAGTAAGTGCGGTCATCGTTGTCGGTGATTCCGGCAGGCCTGAACTTACGGGACCCCCCGCCTTGTTGATTAGAAACCGTTACCCGGGCGTTCCCTGCCAGGTTCACGGAAAACAGACTGTCCCTCCTTTCTTTGAATTCCATCAGGCGGATCGAATCACCGGCAGGTATCCGCCCTCTTCTGTCCGGAGGTACGTTCAGCAGCAGGTTGGCATTCCGGCCTACCGATCCAAAATATATATCCATCAGTTGATCAACGGTTTTCAGCTGATCGTCCGTGGCAGGACTGTAGAACCATCCGGGACGGATGGACACGTCCGCCTCGGCAGGTATCCAGTAAGGACCTCCGCGCTGGCCGGAGTTCAGGATCCCGAAGGGAGGTGCATGCTTCCCGGGACTGTAACCGGAAGTATCCATGGTTGACCAGTTGGTTTCTCCTGCGTATCCCGTTTCGTTCCCAACCCACCGGCATCCAGGTCCCACATCGCTGAATATTACGGCCTGTGGCTGATGTTCCCTTACGGTCCTGTTGAACAGATCCCAGTCATAGGGAGAAACCGAAAGATCTCCGCAGGCCCCGTCAAACCACTGTTCGAAAACAGGTCCGTAGGAAGTGAGCACTTCTTCCAGCGTACTGGCAAAGATCCGGTTGTATGCAGCTGTGCCGTAACCGGGATGGTTCCTGTCCCATGGGGAAAGGTAAATCCCGAATTTCAACCCGTATTCCCTGCAGGCTGAGGACAATTCTTTCAGTACATCTCCCCTGCCCTCAAGCCAGGTACTCTGCGCCACTGTATGGTCGCTGAAACGGCTCGGCCACAGACAAAAACCATCGTGATGCTTTGCCGTGATAATGATCCCTTTCATTCCGGCCGCTTTGGCAGTGGCCACCCACTGCAGGCAATCCAGTTCAGAGGGATTGAAGACAGCCGGGTCTTCCAATCCGCTCCCCCACTCCATATCGGTGAAGGTATTGGGACCGAAATGTACAAACATATAATATGCCATGTGCTGCCATTCCATCTGGGCCCCGGAAGGAAGGGCCCCATAAGGTTCGGGATGGCCATCCGGAGAGCAGCTGGATACAAAAACAAAAAAAATGAACCCGATTGTGCCGGAAACTATTTTATTTTCCATAGGAAATATTTACCTTTGTCAATAATTAACAGATAATACTATAAACAATTTATAAAAATACAAAAATTTACCCTATGAAACATCTAATCATAGGCGGTGTGGCAGGTGGAGCCACCACCGCAGCAAGAATCAGAAGAAATGACGAAAAGGCCGGGATCATTATGTTCGAAAGAGGAAAATATATTTCCTATGCCAACTGCGGTCTGCCTTATTACATTGGTGACGTCATCAAAGACAGGGCAAAGCTATTCGTTCAGACCCCCGAAAGTTTCGGGACCCGTTTCAATATGGAGGTAAGGGTGAACTCCGAAGTCATAGCCATCGATACTGAAAAACAAGAGGTCACTGTCAGAAACGAAAATGGAGAAGAATACCGTGAAAGTTATGATAAGCTACTGCTTTCGCCCGGTGCAAATCCCGTGAAACCGCCGCTTCCGGGCATAGACTCTGAAGGCATCTTTACCATGAGAAACGTGGATGATACGGATCGTATCAAGGAATATATGCGTTCGCACCCCATCCGCAGGGCCGTGGTAGTGGGAGCCGGTTTCATAGGGCTGGAAATGGCAGAAAACCTGCACGCTGCAGGAGCACATGTAGCCATCGTGGAAATGGCTGAACAGGTGATGACACCCATAGATTTTTCCATGGCCGGCCTGGTACACCAGCATCTTTACCAAAAGCACATCGACCTGCATCTGAGCCAGGCCGTTAAGGGATTTGTACCTGTATCGGGACCCGATCCCCTGATCAGGGTCCAGCTGAACGACGGGAACGTTCTGGAAGCCGATATGGTCATTCTGTCCATTGGTGTGAGGCCGGATACAAGTCTGGCAAAACAGGCAGGGATCACACTGGGCCGTACCGGAGGCATACACGTGAACCAATACCTCCGGACCTCCGCGGAAAATGTATATGCCGTAGGGGATGCCATAGAATTCCCCCACCCCGTCAGCGGCGAGCCGTGGCTCAATTACCTGGCCGGACCGGCCAACAGGCAGGCCAGGATCGTTGCAGACAATATGGTCTTCGGGGACCGTATAGCATACGAAGGGTCCATTGGCACCTCCATTGCCAAGGTATTTGACCTTACTGTGGGTTCCACGGGACTTCCGGGCAAGAAACTGAAACAGTTGAATATCCCGTACCTCACCTCCACAACACACTCCAATTCTCATGCGGGTTACTATCCCAACGCTTTGCAAATGAGTACAAAAATCACATTCGATCCTGAAACGGGACGGCTTTTCGGAGGTCAGATAGTGGGATATGAAGGGGTTGACAAGCGTATTGACCTGTTAGCCCAGGTGGTTAAAAAACAAGGCACCGTGTACGACCTGCTCACGCTGGAACATGCGTATGCCCCGCCATATTCCTCTGCCAAAGATCCCGTAGCCATTGCCGGTTATGTGGCATCCAACATATTGAGCGGTAAAATGAAGCCGGTCTACTGGAGAAAAATGCAAAAAACAGGACCCGGTGAAGTCACCAGGCTCGATGTGCGTACGGTAGCTGAAAACAGCCTGGGAACCATTCCCGGATCCTTGAATATTCCCGTAGACGAACTCAGGAACAGGCTGGACGAGATCCCCCGTGACAAACCCGTGTATGTATTCTGTGCAGTTGGCTTACGGGGTTACCTTGCAAGCAATATATTGATACAGAACGGTTTCAGCAACGTGTATAACCTCAGCGGAGGGTACAAGACTTATGAAGCCGCAGGCGAATCGGAAAAGAAATCCATTCCCATCACGCCTGCATTTTCTGCTCCCTATTCAGACTCGGGAGATCCGCTGACTAAGATCAAGGCAGCTTCAGTGTCCAGCGCCGCAGCCATGGAAGTCAATACCCTGAAAATAGACGCGACAGGCCTGCAATGTCCGGGCCCTATCATGAAGATCAAGAACAGCATAGATGCCATCGAGCCGGGACAGAGGGTGGAAATACAGGCTACCGACCCCGGGTTTGCCCGTGACGTACAGGCCTGGTGTCAGACAACCGGGAATGTACTGATTGAACAGACAGACAGCAAAGGAGTATTCAGGGCCGTTGTGGAAAAGAGACCCAGGCAGTCTGAAGCCTCTGTAACAGCATCTGCCGGGAACAAAGGAAAAACGATGATCATGTTCAGTGATGATCTGGACAAGGCGCTGGCTACATTCGTGCTGGCAAACGGAGCAGCAGCCACGGGAGAAAAAGTCAGTATCTTCTTCACTTTCTGGGGTCTGAACGTGATCAAAAAAACGCGGAAGCCTGCGGTCAGGAAAGACATATTCGGGAAAATGTTCGGCATGATGCTGCCATCTCATTCCGGGGCACTGAAACTGTCAAAAATGAACATGTTCGGGGCCGGGAGCCGTATGATGCGTCATATCATGAAGATACGTGGCATAGATTCCCTGGAGGACCTAAGACGTCAGGCTATCGACAACGGTGTGGAATTCATTGCCTGTCAGATGTCTATGGATGTTATGGGTGTAAAAAGGGAAGAATTGCTTGATAACGTTACTATAGGAGGAGTGGCCTCTTATATGAACCGTGCCGTACAGGCAGATGTTAACCTGTTTATCTGATGTCGTGTATGAACGATTCAATATGTCTGATGAAAGATGTCCTGAAGGCTTTCAATGAATTTGAAAAAAGCCTGGTCCAGGCCCATTCCATATCCCTGAATGAAGCCATGCTGCTTTGTTTGCTGGGAGAACACCGTACAAAAAAGCGAACGGGACATCTTTCAGCTTCCGAAATAGCCGAAATGACAGGTTTTTCGCCCTCGCACATCTCTAAGATATTGCGTTCGGCCGAATCCGGAAAATGGATAAGCCGTTCACTGTGCCCGGAGGATAAAAGAAAAATGCATTTCGAACTTACGGCCGATGGGTATGAGAAATACAGGCAATTGAAAAACACTCCGGTTGAGGTCCCCGATCTTTTAAAAAAACTGATCTGATACCTTACCGGCCGGTGCTGCGGCTTTCCATATATTGAACAAAAGCCCTGTTGACCATCCGGACACCGCCGGGTGTGGGATATTCTCCGGAAAAATACCAATCTCCGCCGTGCCCGGGACAGGCTGCATGCAATCCCTCCAGACTCTGATAAACGATATGCACCTCGGCCCCGGTGCCTTCCGGTGTCAGCATTTTGGCTATCTGTGCCGAGATTTCACTTGCCGTAAAAGGAGCATAGATCTGCTGTACATGGTTTGTGAGGGATTCTTCTTTTTCGTTCTTGGCTTGTGCGTACACACGTGCAGCAAGCCCATCCATACCTTTCTCTTTAAGCAGTGCCATAGCTGCACGGAATGCAATGAACTGCCCCAGGCTGGACATGTCTATACCGTAAAAATCCGGATATCGTATCTGGGGCGAAGAAGAGACAATTACTATCTTCCTGGGATGCAACCGATCCAGGATCTTGAGAATGCTCTGTTGTAGCGTCGTTCCCCTGACTATGCTGTCATCCAATACTACCAGGTTGTCTTTTTCGGGTATGATCGTCCCGTAAGTAACGTCGTACACGTGTGCGGCCAGATCGTCACGTGTATTTCCTTCGGCAATGAAGGTGCGGAGTTTAATGTCCTTGACGGCAACTTTTTCGTTCCTTACCGAGAGTGACAGGATTTTTCCCAGTTGTTCCGTGTCATGGCAGGTCCTGTCGGAAAGGATCGCTTCTTTCTTGATCCCGTTCAGGTGTTCTTCCAGTCCCTGCAACAACCCGTAATAGGCTGCCTCGGCCGTATTGGGAATGTAAGAAAAAACAGTATTACGAAAATCATGGTCAACGGCTTCCAGAACAGGTTTTACCAGGTTCTTCCCCAATGCTTTACGTTCACGGTAAATATCGGCATCACTTCCCCTTGAAAAATAGATTCTCTCAAAAGAACAGGGTTTAACACCGCGGGGCGACAGTATCTGCGGACATGAAACGTTTCCGTCCCGGGAAACGCGGAGCGCCTGTCCCGGCATCAATTCCCGAATATCCTCCATTGCTACGTTCATGACCGTCTGGATGACGGGACGTTCAGAAGCTACCACTGCAATTTCTGCATCCTGGTAATAAAAAGCGGTACGGATACCCCACGGATCCCTTACGCAGAAAGTTTCCCCCGACCCTGTCATTCCCGCCACCACGTATCCTCCGTCCCACAAAGCCGTACATTTCCTTAGAAGCTCCGTCGCATTGAATTGTTCTTCTATCTTTCCGGTCAGTTCAGTGCCCCGGTATCCCTGACCGTGAAATTCCCGGTAGAGATATTCAATTTCCATATCCAGGCGATGTCCTATCTGTTCCAGCAAGATATGGGTGTCGGCCATAGACCGCGGGTGCTGTCCTGCAGATGTGAGCGATTCACAAATTTCAGGGATGTTGGTCATATTGAAATTACCGCACAGAACAAGTGTCTTGGCAGCCCAGTTACTGCGTCTCAAATGGGGATGTATGTAGGAAAGACCACTTCTCCCGGTTGTACTGTAACGCAGGTGTCCCATATACATATCACCGATGAAGGGGGATTTCCCGGTCCTGTTTCCGTTCATCATGCCATAAACGGAATCAAATACTTCATTGATGGCGTTGTTTCCCGTTTTACGGTCCCGGAATATGTATTCTTCCCCGGGAACGGCTTTTGTGTTGATACAGGCAAGCCCGGCTCCTTCCTGTCCCCTGTTGTGCTGTTTCTCCATGAGCAGGAACAGTTTCTGCAACCCGTACAGGTCTGTTCCGTATTTCTGCTTATAATAACCGGCTGTTTTTTTCAAGCGTATTACAGCTATACCGCATTCGTGCTTCAACGTTTCCATATCTGCAAAAATAAATTATATTTACTGATATTATTAGTACACTTCATGAAAAGAATCATTATAATAGTAGTGGCCTGTTTGTCCTTACCCGTACTCACGTACTGTGAAAAACACATGGACATGATTATCCGTGAACCTGCTCATTTTGTTGATGTGATAAAAGAAAACACATTTTCTTTCAGTGACATAGTGGCTTCATTGATGACCGTATATCCCGTCCAGGATATCGGGGCATATGACAACATAC
>Ga0265293_10003005_pt1 | contig 32301 bp, 28 predicted proteins | sample Munlanlewell138R_FD_192505 | JGI IMG/M metagenome (GOLD analysis project Ga0265293, IMG submission 192505) | Leachate microbial communities from a municipal landfill in Southern Ontario, Canada - Leachate well 138R | ecosystem: Engineered > Solid waste > Landfill > Unclassified | place: Canada... | reverse complement strand
GCGAAGACCGAGGCGCCCGCCGGCGGGGCCGGTCGCGTCGCCTCGCGCGGGATCGACCAGGACAGCGCCTCGTCCGCGGCGAAGATGTACGTCGTCCCGGGCTCGAGGACGGTCAGTCCCATTGACGAGCCCCGCATCCACCCGTCGTACAGGCCCGGCGCGCGCTCCACCCAGACCTCGATCGACTGCGGGCCGCTCCCCGTCCCGTCCGATGGCTTCAGGCGTGCCTCGGTGAGGGCGTCGGCGAGCGTGACCCGGCCTCGGTTCCATTCGATCTCGGTCAGGCCCGCGGGGATCGTGATGCCACACGCCTGCACGCGCGCGTCGAACAGCGGCGATCCGCTGCACGCCGACGCGACGCTCGGCCCGAGCGCGAGCCACGCGCCGAGGGCGACCACGGCGGCCAGGATGGCAGGAACGGGGATGCAAGAGATGGTGCGCTGCATGCTTTCAGCGTACGGCCACGCCGCCGAGTGAACAGTGTCTTTTCTCACACGACCTCCTCGGGGCTCCGCTCCACGACCCGACCGTCTTCCACGGACCACACCGTCGAGGCCAGCGCGGAGATGAGGTAGCGGTCGTGCGTCACGGCCAGCAGTGCGCCCTCGAACCCGTCGAGGGCAACCTCCACCGCCTCGCGCGACTCCAGGTCCAGGTGGTTGGTCGGCTCGTCGAGCAGGAGGACGTTCGCGCCCTTCAGCATGAGCAATGACAGTGCCAGCCGCCGCCGCTCGCCGTAGGAGAGCTGGCGTAATGGCGTCGTCGCCTGCGTTCGTCCGAGGAGGACGCGATGCACGAAGTTGGAGGCGTCCACCGCGGAGACGCCGGCCTCGCGACGTACCGCCTCCACCGCCGTCGCATCGAGCAGGTGGTCGAGCGCGTCCTCCTGCGCGAGGTACCCGACGCGCGCACTTCCGGCGACCGAGATCGAGCCGCGCGAGGGGATGACCTCGCCGAGGATCGCGCGCAGCAGCGTGGTCTTTCCGCTTCCATTGGGCCCGACGAGCGCGATGCGGTCCCCCCGCCCGAGGGCGAGGTCGAGCCCTCGGAGGATCGGGACGCCTCCGCCCGGCGCGAGGTCGACTCCCACCGCCTCGACCAGTCGCGAGGCGGAGCGGCCTGCGTCACCGAAGGCGGCCTGGATGCCGTGCGGCCGGTCCGAGGGCCGCTCGATGCGGTCGGTGGCCGCGGCCTGTCGTTCCAGCCGGCGCTTCAGCGTGGTCGAGCGGCGCGCGATCTTCTTCGCCTTCTTGCGGATTGCGAAGTTGATCGTGCTGTTCTCGATGTAGCGCGAGCGGGACTCAAGCTGCGTGAGATGGTCCTTCAGCTTGCGCTCGGCGCGCTGCTGGCGGCCGAACGCCGCCCACTGCTCCTCGCGCCGTCGCTCGCGCTCGTCGATCCACTCCGAGTACGTCCCCGCGAACACCTCGGGCGTGCCGCCATCGGCGTCGAGCACCACGAAGGCGTCCGCGACCTCGTCGAGGAGGGCACGGTCATGGGAGACGAGCAGCACGGCGCCCTCGAACGTCGCGAGGCGATCCTCGAGCCAGCGGATGCCGGCCAGGTCGAGGTGGTTGGTCGGCTCGTCGAGCAGGAGGATGTCCGCGCCGGAGGTCATCACCTCCGCCAGCGCGAGCTTGGCCTGCTCTCCACCCGAGAGCCGACCGACCTCGGCATCCGACGCGACATAATTCACCCCGAGAGCTTCGAGGACCTCGCGCGCTTCGTCGCCACGGCCGGCCGCGTCCACGAGCGCGTCGTATTCCTCGGTGAGCGCGGGGTTGTCCTCGCCGGTCGCGAGGCGGCCGCCGATCGCCGCGAGCGCGTTCGCGACGGCGTCCGGGAACAGCGAGGGGAACTGCTCGCCGGCGGTGACGCCATCGGGGACTTCGACGGCCTGCCGGAGGTACGCGATCCGCGCGCCCGGCGCCGTCTCGACGTGCCCCGAGTCCGGCGGGAGGAGCCCCGCGGCGATCCTCAGGAGGGTGCTCTTCCCGCTCCCGTTCGGACCGATCACGCCGAACGCCTCGCCCCGGTTCACGACGACCGAGGCGCGCGAGAGCACGCTCCGCGGACCGTAGGCCTGTGAGACCTGGTTCAGTTGCAACATCACTCGCACACGGACGCAGACAGCCACCCGGATTCGGGGTGCCAGCGTGGGCGGTCAGTGCTTGCTGCTGCGTCGAGGGATGCGCGGGAGGGCCCGCACCGGGGCGCACGATCCTCGAAGGGATCGTGAGGAGCACAGAACGCCCGGTGCTACTTAATCAACGGAGCCCAGTGCCTTCCCGGCCGGCCTCGCGGGCCAGCGTACGGCGAGGGTATCACCCCTCACCTGTGTTCCTGCTAACGCTCGACGAGGCCGCAGGCTAACGTGCGTTGATGCTGACCCTCCGCAATCCGCACAGTGTCCTCGCCGTGCTCGCCTCTCGTCCCGACGCCGTGGCCGAGGTGCGCGTGCCCGAGGGGAAGGGGCACGGGGCGTGGGAGCGCGTGGCGACGGAGGCGCGCCGCCTTGGTCGGCCCGTGCGAGCGCTCCCGTCCGCCGAGGCGCGCGATCCGCGAGATCGCCGCGACCGGCGCGATCGCGGCCGTCCGCAGGGCGGCACCGGAGGCGGTGGACGGACCGGCGCGGAGGCGTACGTCGACGACCGCGAGGCGGTGAGCCTCGATGAGCTGTTCGCAGGGCGGCCGTCGGGCGGGCTCTGGCTCGCCCTGGACCAGGTGCAGGACCCGCATAACGTCGGGGCGATCTTCCGCACGGCGGCCTTCTTCGGGGTGCGCGGGATCGTGATGACCGATGTCCGCGCCGCCTCGCTGACCTCGGTCGTCTACGACGTCGCGAGCGGGGGTGTGGAGGCGGTGCCGTTCGCCGTGGAGACGAACCTGCGGCGCGCGTTGCAGGCCGCGAAGCGGGCGGGGGTGTGGATCCTCGGCACCTCCGAGCACGCGAAGCGCGACGTGTCCGAGGTCCCCGTCGACCGTCCGTGGTTGCTGGTCGTGGGGAACGAGGAGTCCGGCCTCCGCCGTCTGACGCTGGAGACCTGCGACGAGATCTGTCGCGTCAGCCCTCGGGGCGACGCGGTCACATCCCTCAACGTCTCGGTCGCCACGGGGATCCTGATCGGGGCGCTCGCCGGGAGCGGTCGGCGCTAGCCTCCGCCACCGGCGCGGGCGTCGATGTACGCCGCGAGGAACTCGCGCGCCCACGTCACGAAGTCACCCGTCGCATCGCCGAGGGCGATGACCTGGTTGTCCTCGAGTTCGATCTCGATGCGGACAGGCGCGCCCGAGCGGTCGGTGCCGCTCCAGACGAGGCGGGAGGCGCGGCCGGGTTCCTCGGGCGGGGCGAGGGTGACGTCCGGCGGGCCGGACTCCGCGCAGCGCACGGCCTCCGCGAACCAGGTGAGCCCGCCGAACGAGGCGAGCTCGTGGGCACTGTCCGCGCCATCCTCGCCGATCCCGAGCCGGGCGAGCAGGTCGCGCGGTTCCTCGGTCATTCCGACGAGGTCCGCGAGCGCGCGCACCTCGTCCGCGCGCGGGAGCGGGCGGCGGAGGCGGCGGGCGGGTGGCACGGTGCGGTCGCTCAGGGCGCCCCACACCGCGGTCAGGCGGCGGACGGCCTCCACGGACTCTTGCAGGAGCAGCGCCGCGAGGGCGCCTCGGTAGGTGGCGTCGGCGAGGAAGATGCCCGTGAGGACGTTGTCCGCGACCACCTGGGGCTTCCAGAGGGTGACGGACTCGTAGGCGCGGAGGAACGCGAGTTCTTCCGCAGCACTCCCGAACATCAGGCCGTCAGAACCCTCTGGCGTCGCAGTCCCCATAGATTCGGTCGTTTCGTATTCTGTTGCGGGCGGTATAGCGTCGTTCCTGCCTACAATAACGGTTGTGACATTGCACCCTGTGGGAGAACCGTCATCGCCTCCGCGCCGCACGCGCACGGGCCGCCGCTTCGTCCCGAAGCTGGTGCCACCGCGCCGTCGGAGCGATACCGTCCGCCGGGAGCGGCTCCACACGCTGCTCGAGGACGCCCTCGAGTGTGACGTCACGCTGATCACAGCGCCAGCGGGGTACGGGAAGTCCACGCTGGCCGTGGACTGGTGCGAAGACGCCCAGATCCCCCTCGCCTGGCTGTCGCTGGACCGGCAAGACACCGACCCGCTCGCGCTCATCGGCAACATCGTCGGCGCCATCCGTCGCGTCTACCCGGACGCCCTGGCCGAGGCCGCCGAGCGCCTGGAGGCGGGCGCGCAGCCCGCGGGCGCTGCGGCCGTCATCGCAGAGGTGGCCGCGGCTGTCGCAGCCGAGATCGACGACCTCTTCGTCCTCGCGCTGGACGACCTGCACGTGCTGGACGAGTCCGCCGACGCGATGCGCGTCGTGGACGCGCTCGTCCGGGCTGTGCCGATGAACATGCGGCTCCTGCTGCTCTCGCGGACATGGCCCTCGCTCGGCTCGCTCGCGCGCCTGACGGCGCAGCGGCGCGTGGCGAGTCTGACCGTGCGTGACCTCGTGTTCAGCCCGGAGGAGGCGTCCGCCTTCCTCGATGCGTCCTCCGTCGAGGATGCCGACATGCGCTCGCGCCTGGTGCAGCGCGCAGATGGCTGGGTGGCCGCGCTCGCGATCATGGCGGACCACGCCCGCGAGGAGCACGGCGGCATCTCTTCCGATGTCGAGTTCATCTTCGGTCAGTTCATCGACCAGGAGGTGCTGGACCGGCTGAACGCCGAGCAGCACGAGCTCCTCACGGCCTGCTCGGTCCTTCCCACGTTCGACCGCGAGTTCGCGCAGGCGCTGAGTCGTAACTCACAGGCGGGGGCGATCCTCCGTGAGCTGGAGCAGAGCAACCGCTTCCTTGCCCGCCTCGCGGAGAGCGAGGCGAGCGAGGGCGAGTGGTACCGGGTCCACGCGCTGATCCGTGAGCACCTCCTCGCCCGCATGGAGCGGGAGGAGCCCGGCCGCCTACAGGAGCTGCGCCGGCAGGCCGCCGCCATCTGCGCGCGTCGTGGCCTCCTCGCGACGGCGATGGACCTCTCGATCGCGGCCGGCGACTGGGGCGAGGTGGTCCGGGAGCTGTACGACTCGCGGGAGCACCTCTACCAGCGCGGCGAGTGGCAGACCCTGGCGGGGTGGATCGACCGCCTGCCGGAGGAGGTGCTCCTCCAGGAGGCCGGCCTCGCGCTCACGCGCGCCCGCCTCGCGGCGAAGTTCGGGCAGCGGCAGGACAGCCTGGCCCGGCTCGACCGCGTGGAGGAGCAGCCTCTCGACGCCGAGGAGCGCGTCCGCGTCGACCTCTTCCGGGGCGTCGCCTACCGCGACCTCGGGCGCATCGGGGACGCCATCGACGCGTACCGCCGTGCCCGCCAGGCCGCCCTCGAAGCACTGCCAGACGACCATCCCGTCCTCGCCGAGATCGACCTCGAGGAGGGCGTCACGATCGCGCGGGCCGGCCAGTTCGAGGCGGCACAGGTCCGCTTCGAGTCCGCCGCCGAGGCGTTCGACCGGTTGAAGGATTACCACCGCGCGGCGGAGTGCCGCGACTGCCTCGGTATCACGCTCTATATGCGAGGCCAGCTGGCCCCGGCGATGGTCGAGTACACGCAGGCGCAGCGCTCCTGGCGTCAGCTCGCCGACCCGCAGGCGCAGATCACCACGATGAACAACATGGCGAACGTCCAGCACATGCTGGGCGAGCTGGACACCGCCCGGGACACCTTCGACACGGTGATCCAGCGCTCCAGCCAGATCGCCTTCCACCGCATGGAGGCCTGGGGCAAGGAGGGCCTCGCGACCGTCGAGCGCGACCTCGGACGCCTCGACAACGCGATCACGCTCTACACCGTCGCCATCCACGAGGCGCAGGAGATCGACGATCCGGCCCTCGTGATGGAGGCCACCTACGGCCTCGCGATGTGCTACCGGGAGCGCGGCGAACACATCCGTGCGCGCGCCCTCCTGGACCACGGCCTCCGCTCCGCCAGCCAGGTCGAAGCCTGGTTCGAGGAGACGCGGTTCCGCATCGGCATCGGGGCGACCCTCCTCTCGGAGGGACAGGCGGAGCAGGCGTTCCCGGTGCTGGACCAGGCCGCATCCGGCAGCCGCGAGTCCGGCGCGGTCCGCGAGCAGGCGATCGCGACGTTCCTGCTGGCTGCGGCGCACCTCCGGCTCAAGAACCGTGCTGAAGCCGCGGAGAGCCTCGCACTCGTGCGCGACCTCACGGAGCAGCTGGGATACGACCAGTTCCTCCTGGTGGAGGCGCGACAGCTTCTCGATGTCCTCGACTTCGCGGCGACCCGCAAGGAGGTCGCGGACTACTACCGGACGATCAGCGACCGAGTCCGACCTCAGCCGGTGGAGCACGAGGAGGCGGACACCGACCTCCCCACGGCGTTCCGCATCCGCGCGGAGGCGTTCGGCGGCGCGCGCGTGGCCATCGGCGGGCGGCTGATCGAGGACATCGAGTGGCGGAGCGAGCGCTCCAAGGAGATGTTCTTCTACCTGCTGGACCGCGGCCGGCCGATGCGGAAGGAAGAGATCGCCCTCGAGCTCTGGCCGGAGGCCGGACCGAAGCAGATCAACAGCGCCTTCCACACGACGCTCTACCGCCTGAGGAAGGCGATCCACCCGCAGGTTGTGGTGCAGTCCGGCGGCGGCTATCGCGTGAACCCGGAGTTCGACATCTCCTACGACGCGGCTGAGCTGGAAGAGGCCGCCCGCGCGAGCGAGGATGCCGAGCAGGGCAGTGAGGAGTGGGTGACCGGCCTCAGCCGCGTCGCCAGCCTCTACCGCGGCCCCTTCGCCTCCTCCTTCGATTCCGCGTGGGCGGAGCAGGCGCGACGCCACTACGAGGACATGTACCTCTCGTCGGTGCTCGCGCTCGCCTCGGCCGCCCTCCATCGGGGCGACGCCGCCGAGGCGATCCGGATGGCGGAGTCCGTGATCGGCACCGACCCGCTGAACGAGGACGCGACCTATCGCCTGATGGAGGCGCACGTCCAGCGCGGGAACCTGGAGCTGGCGACGCGCGCCTACCGCCGGCTGCATGACGCGCTGCGCGAGGAGGGCGCGGAGCCCTCGCCACGGGTCAAAACGCTGTACCAGCGCGCGCTCACGGGCGATGCACTTGACGACACGTTATGAGGACTCGCCGGCTCATTCCGGACTCAATGGCGACTCATGCGAGTCGCCATTGTTCTTATTCCCGACAGGATCACACAACAAATCTGCATAAATCTGGGTATGACCACCTTCCGCCGCACGATCTGGTCAGAGGTTCGTAAGAGCCCTATCCGTAAGTTCTCCTCGTCGTCACTGATCGCGTCCTACGCGATTTAAGGAGAGCACCATGCGCCGCATCATCAACACCGCCGCCGCCACCGCTGTCACCGTTGCCGTGTTCGTCGCCACCACCGCTTCGGCGTCGGCCGGCGTGGTGTGGCCCTGGTAAGAACAAGACGGGAATGCTCGGCGCCTTGAGCGCCGGGTGTCCCCCGGGAAGGCGCCTTCTGTCATGACCGCGTCCCCCGGGGTTTCCATTCTCGAAAGATCGGTGCTCGGATCGCGTCCGGTAACGGCCGCATCCGAAATCGATGTGCTGGTCGAGGAGATCGCCGAGCTCCGGCCTCTGCCGCCCATTGCCGCCCAAGTGCTGCAGATCGCGGAAGGGGACCACTTTTCCGCGCATGAGCTGGCGCAGGCGATCTCCTCGGACCCAGCACTCACGGCCCGCGTCCTGCGGGTCGCGAACTCCGCCTACTACGGCTTCCCCCGTCGCATCACCACCATCCGCGATGCCGTGGTGCTGCTTGGGTTCCGCCAGGTGCGGTCCACCCTCTTCGCCACCACCGCGATGCGCACGCTCCCGGCATACGAGGGCATCGAGGCGTTCGCGTTCTGGCGGCACTCCGTAGCGGTCGGGGTCCTCGCCGGACTCCTCGCGCGCGCCGAGGGCACCCACCAGGAAGAGGCGTTCACCGCCGGCGTCCTGCACAACGTGGGTCGCCTCGCGCTGGAGCAGGCTCGGCCCGCCGAGTTCCGTCGCGCCCGCGCCATGGCCGCCGACGAGAGCATCCCGCTACACGAAGCCGAGCAGCGCCTGTTCGGCTTCACCGACGCCGAGCTCGGTGGCCGCCTGGCGCTGCGGTGGGGCTTCCCGCCCGCGCTTGCCAGCGCCATCGCCGAGCATGGGGCCTCCCCCGCCACGTTCGAGGACCTGGCGAGCCTTCCCGCGCTCGTCGCGCGGGCCCGCGCGTTCGCTGCCTCGCACGGCATCTCGGACGGCGCGGAGCCGCCCTCCTGCCCCTCGCGCCGCGCTGCGATGAGCACGTTCTCGGCGAGCATGGCAGTGATGAGCCCGGACGACCTGCCGCGTCCCGCGATGCCGTGTGGCTCCGCCGCCGTGGAGGACGCCCTGGAGGTCCTCGTTGCGGAGCAGGGCGGCCTGGGCGTGGTCCTGGACCGCGCCGCCGCGTTCGTGGAGCACACCGCCTCCGGCGCCTAGCCCAGCCACGTTCGACTCGTCCGAGGGCCCCCAGCCCCATTCGGAACGGTTGAGATGAAGCCCACCGCACGTCCGAGACATCGCGCGTGGCCGGATGCCGCGGCCGAGGTCGCGTATTTCCGCGACTCCGCTGATACCTGGTTCGCCGCCGAGGTCGTCCGTTCCTCGCGCTGGCATGAACGGCTGCTCGAGCCACTCGACCCCGGCGAGGTGGACATCCGCATCGCGTTCCTGGACGACATGCCCGAGCTGACCCGCTCGGTCGCCCGGTCTGCGTCGACAGCGTGCGCGGTAGGCGTTGCCCGGCCATGGCTGCGCGTCCTGCCCGCGTCCGCGGAGCGCGAGCCACGCCTGGTCGTGGAGGCCGCCCTCGACGCGTGGGAGCACTCGGACTCGTTCCGAGGCCCGGGCGCATCCGCCGAGGCGTACCTGCTCGCGGCGTACCAGGCGCTCTGCCCGCCGCATCCGCCGTGTGAGGCCGGCCCGGGGATGCGCGACACGCTGGTCGAGTTCCTCGAAGGACGCACGGGGCCCCTCGGGCGGCTCACGGAGCTCGCGCCGGATGCCGTGAACCGCCTCGTCCGCATCTCCTGGCCCACGCCGGAGGACTTCGCCGACGCCGTCCTCCGCGAGCGCATCGGTGACGACGGGGGCCGCGGGGTGCTGGAGCTGGTTGGCTACCTCGAAGCCGCCGAGGTCCCCCGGGACGTCGAGGCCTACGCCGGCCTCGCGATGGAGCGTGAGCACCTGCTCACGCGGTTGCCGCCGATCGCCTACTTCACGCAGCCCGCCGACTACGACCGCGCGGCGGCGCTCGCCCTCGACTGGCGCGAGCGATACGCCCGCGCCTACCAGGCGCACTACCGCGCAGTGCTGGAGGCAGCCCGCGAGGTCGTGGTGGACACCGCCCCCGCCACTCGCCTGCTCGCGGAGCTCGAGGCGATGAACCTCACCAGCACCGGCACACCCGTCGGACTCGACGCCGCGAGGCGGCTGCGGGGCGCCCTCGACGACCTCGCCCGGCTGCCGGAGGGTGTCGACGCGCCGTCGCCGCAGACGGCCGGTCTCGCCCTCGGGCGGATGCCCTACGCCATCGCCGAGGCCCGCCTCTCCGCCGCCGCCGTCCTCGCCGCCGTGGAAGTGCACCGCCGCCGCCTGGCGTAGGCCGGACTCGGGCGTCGCTCATAACGACCGATGGCTAGCGCGTGGCCGCGTCGAGGCCGACTATCGATGCGATGAATCGAGGGCCGATCGCTGAGGGCCCGCAGCACTCGAGGTTCTCGTGGACCTGTATTCCATCCCCCCGGGCGAGGATCCGCCCCGCCGTCTCAACGCCATTGTGGAGATCCCGCGAGGCGGACAGGCCAAGTACGAGTACGACGCCGAGTTCCAGCTGTTCCGCCTGGACCGCGTGCTCTACTCCTCCGTCCACTATCCCGGCCACTACGGCTTCGTGCCGTCTACCAAGGCCGGTGACGGCGACCCGGTGGACATCCTGATCTGGGGCTCGTTCGAGTCGTTCACCGGCGCCCTCGTCGACGTGCGTCCGGTGGGGATGCTGCGGATGCGGGACGAGAAGGGTGACGACGAGAAGGTGCTCACCGGGCCCGTCGCCGACCCGCGCTACCGCGAGGTGGGCGAGATCGGCCACGTGCCGCCGCACTTCCTCCGGGAGGTGGAGCACTTCTTCCGTGTCTACAAGGAGCTCGAGGGCCACGCGGTCACCACGTTGGGCTGGGAGCCGCGCGGGATCGCCGAGCAGTACGTGCTCGACTCGATCCTCCCGGCGGAGGAGCCCGAGGCGTAACGCCCGGTCGGGGCGTCGGGACCGCCCGAGGCGACTCCGCCGGTCAGAGCGAGGCGGCCTCTGCCACGTCGGCGAGGCCGTCCGCGTCGCGGGGGAGTCCAGCCTCGGTGGTGGGGACGCCTCGGAGGAGCCAGACGACGAGGATCGCACCGAGGACCATCGTCGCGGCGCCGAGGTAGAACGGCGCGCCGAGACCGAACCACTGCACCAGGGCGCCTCCGACGACTGAGCCGAAGATGATCCCGATGCCGTTCCCGGCGGAGCCGAGGCCGATCACGGTGCCCATGCCCGCTCGGCGGCCGGCGACCACCTGCATGGCGGCGACCCCGACCATCGTGGCGGCCTGGGCGACGCCCATCGCCACCATCAGCACCACGATGAGGACGTAGCTCCCCGCCGCGCCGAGGGCTGCGAGCACCAGCGCGGACCCGAGGAGCCCTCCAATGACGATCGCTCGGCGGTCGCGTCGGTCGGCCAGCGGGCCCATCACGGGCTGTGCCGCGGCGCTGGCGAAGCTCTCGGACGCGAACGCGATGCCGACCGCGATGCCGGTGACGCCGAGATGCTCCAACCGCACGCTGAGGAACGAGAACACGGCCCCGAACGTCATCGAACTCACGCACATCAGGATCGTGAGGCTCAGCGTCAGGCGGTCGCGGAGCGCCTCCGTAAAGGACCAGGCAGGTTGGATCGCCCTCGCCACGCGGTCCATCTCCACGTGCCTGGGGAGGAGGATCGTGACGATGGCGGCGGAGGAGCCCATGAGCAGCGCCATGCCGACGAACACGGCGTCGAAGCCGAAGATGTCGCGGAGGGCGCCCGAGAAGATCGGCCCGATCCCGAATCCCACGATGTCCGCGACCGCGAAGACACCGAACCAGCGTCCCTCGTGCCCACTCGGTACCAGGTCGCCGATGTACGCTCGCGCGACCGAAAAGATCAGGCTCGTCCCGCATCCGCTGATAGCGCGGAACACGAGCACTTGTAAGAAGGTGTCAGCACTCAGATAACCGAGCGCCGCGACGAGGTAGAAGAGCAGCCCCAGGATGATGAACGGCTTGCGTCCATATCGGTCAGACCAGGTCCCCGCGAAGGGACTGATGATCGTCTGAGAGACGGCGAAGATGGAAAAGGTAAGACCTGTCCAGATGCCGGTCGCACCGAGTTCCTCGGCGTACACCGGCAGGATCGGACTGACCATGGAGATCCCCATGGATGCCACGGCAACGGCGCAGAAGAGGACGATGAACGGTCGCGACCGCATCTCGTCTGCCCTCCCTTCCGTCCGTGTGCCCGCAGGCCTCGCTGTCCGTGGATACGCTGGGACGCGAGTGGCGTCTAGTGCGACAGGGCTCCTTACCGATACCATCAGGGCCGCCAGGCGGCTCGCGTAGTGCTCCTCGTCCCTGCTGAGGAAGGCGCTGCGTGATTGGCGAGGAGTCGTGGGTGGTAGGCAGCTGGTCTCGCGCGCGGTTGGTCCGCGCGCCCCTCGTGCTGTTCGGTGCACTCATCCTCGCAGCAACCCTCGTGGGTTGCGGTGACGCCGACCCTGCGTTCACGGAGCCCACGGCGACCGGTGCGGTAGGGACCGCCACCGCGACGGCAGCGCTGGACGCGGAACAGGTCCTCCACGCGAACCTCACGTCGGAGCCGACGACCCTCGACCCGCAGCAGGCGAGCGACCAGGTGTCACTCACGCTCGTGCGTAACCTCTACTCCGGGCTCCTCCGCCTGGACGCGGACGACCACCTCACCGCCGACCTCGCGGAGGAGATCCCCGACGGGGAGAACGGCGACGTGTCCGAGGATGGACAGACGTACACGTTCCACCTGCGCGAGGGTCTGCTGTGGAGTGACGGCACCCCGCTGGTGGCGCAGGCGTTCGTGGACGGCGCGAACCGCCTGTTCGCGCCGGGTTCGGCGAACCCGTACGTCGACTTCTACCAGATGATCGACTCGGTAGAGGCGCCCGACGACCGCACGGTGGTCTACCACCTCAACCGCCCGAGTCCGGAGTTCCTCCTCCTCGCGACGCTGTGGCCGCTGTACCCGGTGCGACAGGACCTCGCGGACGCGAATGGCGAGCAGTGGACCGAGGCGGGCAGGCTCGTCTCCAACGGCCCGTTCGTCCTCGACGTTTGGGAGCACGGTGAGCGCGTCCGGCTGGTGCGGAACGAGCACTACCACCGTGACCCTGCGGGCCTCGAGGCGATCGAGTTCGACCTGATCGACGACTCTGCCGTTGCCTTCCTCGCGTACCAGAACGACGAGCTGGACGTGGTCCTCCTCGGCCCGGCGGAGCTGGTGCAGGTACGGGGGAACGAGGCGTTACGCGACGAGTTCATCGGCTACGCGCAGCTCCGCACGATCGGCCTCTACCTGAACGCGGGCGATCCGCTGCTCTCCGACCAGCGCGTACGGCAGGCCCTCGCAGGTTCCCTCAACCGAGAGGAGTACGCCGGCGCGGTGCTGGAGGGCAACGCGGCGCCGGCCTACGGCTGGATCCCCCCGGGAATGCCTGGCTACGACCCGGACGCGGGGAAGCAGTTCGCGGACGCCGTCGACGAGTCACGCGCGCTCGTCGAGGATGCCGGAGCGCAGGGCGCGGAGCTCACGCTGCTGGTACCGGAAGCCTCCAGCTCCGTCCTGACGGCGGAGTGGTTGCAGTCTCAGTGGCAGACCAACCTCGGCATCACGGTGAAACTCGACATCCGCGAGACGGCCTCGTACGTCGCGGCGTACTCCGCGGGTGAGTTCCAGATCGCGATCGGCGGCTGGAACGCGGACTACCCCGACCCGCAGAACTGGCTGCCGCCGTTCTCCACGTCATCACCGCTGAACTTCGGTGGGTACTCCAACCCCGAGTTCGACCGTCTCCTGGAGGAAGCGGGCACCGAGGTGAACTTCGAGCGCCGCCTGGAGCTCTACGCCGAGGCGCACCGGATCCTCATCGACGATGTCGGTGTGATCCCGCTGAACCACCCGCTCCGGGGCGCCCTGGTGAAGCCGTGGGTGCAGGGCATCGAGCCCTCCGCGCGCGAGGGCGTGGTCCCGGGTGACCTCTCGTTCGAGTCGATCACGATCTCGGGCCGGCCGTAGCCCGTTCTCGGGCGGCGCGGCGGAAGCCTACGTGCGGGTCAGCTGCCTTCGGGCCGCATCGCGCGCGGCGTCCAGCGTCGTGAGGATCTCGGAGGGCTTCGGCACGGCGCCGAGGACGAAATTCGCCCGCTGGGCCGCGGTCTGCACCTGCACGTCGCCGTAGTTGAACATCGTGCGGAGGGGGCCCTCCCGCGCCACGGCGACATCCTCGATGTCCACGAGGTCCACCGACGCCATGTGGTGGTGGAACCAGTGCTTCCGGAGCGAGTCCACCAGGCGCTGGTCCGTCAGCACCCAGACGTCGTGCTCGTAGCGGTACCAGAGGAAATACGCGCGCACGAGCCAGAACGCCGCCCACGTGAAGCCGAGGATCCAGACGAAGAGCCGTGCGGTGCCTCCGAGGTCCACGAGCGCATCCGTCGCGAACCAGACCGCGATCGGCGGCGCCACCCCGACCAGCACGAGGAGTGCGAGGCGTGGGTACAGGTGCAGCCAGTGCCTCCGCAGCACCATCGTGACGGTCTCGGTGGCCTGCAGGTCGAACGGCACGTTCATGCTCCGACTCCTCGCTCCTGCCGCGATTCTACGCCGCGCGTGAGGTCAGAGCCCCTGTCTGCGGATTAACCGAACGCCGCTGCGCTTCCTCCGTTTGTGTTTGCAATGGGTCTGGGAGGAGCGGCCTCGTAGAGGCCGCGCAGTAGTCACTGGACTCACGACAGACTGTTCGGGCGGCGAAGAACCAGTTGCGGTTGGAGAGGTCCTACCACTGCCGTATTCCTCGTTGTTGTCTCGCGCCGTCTACCAGTCCCTCACAGCACCCCTCAGCAGACGCCTCGCCCTCGCGGTGGTCGCGGCCCTGGGTGTCTTCGCATTCGCCGATGGCGTCGCGCGGTCGGAGGAGAGCGCCAGCCTGGAGATCGGCATGTCCGCGCAGGGCCGCCCGCTGGGGCTCACCTGCTTCAACACGGGCTCGAGCGCCGACGACGAGGTGGTGCTGCTGGTCGGCGGGATGCACACCGGCTCGGAGAGCGTGACCGCTGAACTCGCGCGTGCGCTGATCGTGGACTTCGAGCGCGGTCGCCTCGCACCGCCGGAGGGCGTCACGGCGTGCGTCCTGCCGGAGCTCAATCCGGACGGCATCGCCCTCGGTGTCCACACGAACGCGAACGAGGTGGACCTGAACCGCAACTGGCCCTCGCACGACTGGACGAAGGACGCCTGGCACCCCGAGACCGGCCCCGTCAGCGGCGGCAGGCGCCCGCTCTCCGAGCCTGAGACCCAGGGGCTGCACTCGTTCCTCGAACTGGTGCGGCCCTCGGCGGTGCTCGTCTTCCACTGCTGCGGGTCACTCGTCGAGGCCAACCGGCAGGCCGATGCGGTCTTCATGGCACGGCGCTACGCACGGGCCACGGACTTCGAGTACCTCGACACCTGGGACTACTACGACATCTCCGGCGAGTTCATCGACTCGATGGACGAGCTCGACGTACCCGCGATGGACATCGAGCTGCGCTCCTCCAGCGATCCGGCGGTGGAGGAGCACCGGGCCGGTGTCCGCGCTGCCCTGGATTACATCGCTGAACGCCCGAAGCGGTAAGGCGAAGGGTCGCGGATGACGGCACGGCGGTACGCGCTCCTCGGATCGGCCGCCCTTGCTGTGGTCGTCGCGATCGTCGCCGTGGTCGTCGCGACGCGCGGCGACAGCGCGTCACCGGTCGAGACGATCGAGGACGTGTACGAACGCCTCGACGCCACCTTGCGGACGGATGCGTCGAGCGCGTACCGGTTCGAGGTGATGGGCACGGGGGCCTCGGGCGAGACGAGCGCGGCGACGATCTGGGCGAGCCCGGCGGACGAGGCCGCTCGCCGCGAGTTCGGCCCGACCGACCTCGACCTGACTCGGTACGTGACGATCGCGGACGGCAGCGGTGCGTACACGCTGGCGGCGAACGCGAGCATCAACATCGACGAGCGCCAGTGCCCGGGCGCGAGCGCAGCGGCGGCGCTGCTCCTCGACTGCCCGAACCGCCCGTTCGAGACCTACGTCTTCGACGAGGGCGGCTCGCCCCGCGCGACGACGGAGGCGCCTGAGATCACCATCGGCGAGACCACGTTCGAGGGCGCGTCCGCCCTCGAGGTGGTCGCGTACCGCGAGGTGCAGCCGTTCCGCGCCGGGCCGTTCACGGAGCGACACACGCTGTACCTCGATCCCGAGACGATGCTGCCGTTCCTTCGCGAGGTCGTGCAGGAGCCCGGGGGCACACTGACCTTCCGCTACGACGTCGAGCGCGTGCCTGCCTCGGACCTCGCGGCGGACTTCTTCGACCCGATGTCCCTGCCCGCACTGCGCCCCGACCCGGAGGAGCCGCTCCGCGAGCGCGCTCCCGAGGCGCCGTCGTACTGGCTCGGCGCGAGCATCGAGGCGACGGGTGACGTGCCGGACCTCGAGCTGTGGCACTCCAGCACCTACCGCCCTGACGAAACGGACCCGGCCACGGAGCAGCTCATGCTGGAGTACGTCCGACCGGGGACCTACGGGCAGCCACTGGTCCTCCGCCTGACCGAGTACACCGCGGAGGCGTGGGATGCTGGGGCCTCCGGCTCACACTTGCCGAGCGATCCCTGCTGGACCAGTGAGGAGGTCGCCCTCCAGGGTGGGAGCGCGATGATCTACTCGGGGTTCCACTGGCCGGACTCGATCCCGCCGGGCTCGGCCGCCGAGTGCCCGACCGACCGCGCACGCGACAGCTTCTTCGCCGTCGCGAACCTCGGAGGGATGCGCGTGGTCGTCGAGCCGTGGGACTGGCCAGAGCAGAGCCGCGAGGGTGTCATCGCCCTCGCCGAGGCGCTCCAGCCCTGGTCTGAGTAGCCGCTCGGCGGTCGGATACCGAGGGAAGCCGAGCGCCCCGAAGCGTCGAGGCGTGGAATACTCGGCCGATGGACCAGCGACCGCTCCTCATCGTCGACGGCGACAACCTGACCCATCGCGCGTACCACTCCACGCCGAAGTCCGTGAAGAACGCCGACGGCCACCCGATCAACGCCATCACCGGCTTCTTCGGGATGCTCTCGAACGTGTGGAGCACGGAGACGCCTCGCGCGATCTTCGTCGCGTGGGACACCCTCGGCGTACCGACCTACCGCCACCGGCTGTGGCCGTCGTACCAGGAGGGCCGCGTCTTCGACCCCGAGATCGTCGAGCAGCTCGACGCGCTGCCCGAGGTGTGCGCCGCGTTCGCTTTCGGCGTCGCGAAGGCGGAGGGCTACGAGGCTGACGACCTCATGGCAGCCGCGGCGGCGGCGGAGGTCGCTGCGGGCGGGACCTGCCTGCTGCTCACGAACGACCGTGACTCCTACCAGTTGGTCTCGGACGACGTGACCGTGCTTTCACCTCGGCGCGGCGTACGGGAGATGGACCGGATCGGACCGCCCGAGGTGGTCGAGCGGATGGGCGTGCTGCCGGAGCAGGTGCCGGACTTCAAGGCCCTGGCGGGTGACAGCTCGGACCGCATCCCGGGCGCGCGTGGCATCGGTCCGAAGTCGGCCGCCGCGCTCCTCCTGCGCCACGGCACGCTCGATGGCGTCCTGGAGGCCGGCGTACGGCCGGGGGAGGCAGAGCTCCTGCTGAGCTTCCGCGAGGTCGTGCGCATGCGCCCCGACGTGCCGGTGGCCCTCCCGCCCGGTCCGCCCGACTGGCGTGCCGGCGCCGAGCGTCTCCGCGAGGTCGGCGCCGGTCGCCTCGCGGACCGCCTCGAACAGCTCGCCGTGGAGTGACGCCGCCGGGCTGCGAGTTCGTGCGGCGCTGGACCGTCGCGAGCGAGGGGTGCGTCGCGTGTCGCCTCGGTCAGCTCGCGGCGGCGTGCCGGTGGTGGGTGCCCTCGACCGGTGGGTGGAGGCCCGCGTTGTTGCCACCGCGCCGCACGAGGCGGCTGACGCCGGCGGCCAGCTCGCTCGGGTGGAACGGCTTCATGATCCAGCCGTCCGCATCAGCGTCCCAGCACTCGACCCGCTCGGCGAGCGTCATCGGCCTCCGCGAGGTGAAGAGGATGCCCAGGTCGGAGCGTGCTGCTCGGACATTGCGGACGAACCGAAGCGCCTGGTCAGGGTCTCGGATCCAGCGTTCGACGAGCAGGATCTGCGGGTTGACGTCATAGAACCGGCGCAGGGCCGCCTCTAGCGACATAATCCGAGGTTCGTACTCGTGCGCCAGGGTGTCCGCGACGATGCGAGCATCCTCGACGTCGTCGTCGACGATCAGCGCTCGTCTGGCCGGGGTCCGGAGGGGAGAGATCGCAGCCGGCGAGGTCATGGAGGCCTCCCAACGATGTCGGCAACCGATGGACTGACTGAATGCAGAGAGCATCGGCACTGAACGCCCCGCGCCACGCGGTGCGTGAGTAGAGATTGCGTTAAGTCCTGCGGCTGGAGCCTCGCGCCCAGTACGGAGGAGCGAGCGGCGTCCGTTGGCTCATCTCGCTCGGCCCGCCGAGGCCTACCCGGCCACGGGACCGGCGAGGCAGCAGCAGATCACCCCCGCCGCCGCGAGGTACGGCCCATACGCGATCGTCGCGTGACGGTTCGCTCCGCGGCTGAGCACGGCCACGGCCGCGACCGCTGCGAGCAGGCTCGCGACCACGAGGTAGGCAGGCACCGCGGCGACGCCGAGGACCGCACCGCCCAGCCCCGCGAGCTTCACGTCTCCCATGCCGAACTGGCCTCGGGCGGCGGCGTACATGACGCCGGTCACCAGGAGGGCGAGCCCGGCGCCGAGGATGGCGCTGGTCAGTGCCTCGGTGCCGCCGGTCGCGGCCAGGCCGATCGCGAGTGCGATCCCGGGGAGCGTGATGACGTTGGGGATGCGTCGGGTGCGGAGGTCGACGATGGCGACGTAGGCCATCACCGCGGCAAACAGCCCGGTGACGAGGACTGCGGACGGTGAGGCCTCGCGGCCCCACGTGACGCCGGCGAGGATGATTCCCGCGACGGCCGAGGCCGCAAGGTCGCGCGCTCGCTCGCTCGCTAGTTCGCGAGGTGCAGCCGGTCGCCCACCATCAGCCGCGTGCGCTGAATCTCGCCGGCCGGCAACTCCAGGATGTCGCGCGTCCCGCGGCTCGCCCAGCGGAAGCGCCACGGTCGTACGTCGTGAGAGAGCCATGTGACCTCCGCGGTCCCGTCCTCGGACCGGCTCAGCCCGACTAGGTCGAGGGACTGGCGCATGAAGCAGGTGTGTACCGACGTGCAGGGCCGGATCAGCAGCCCGCGCCCCGGCTCCAGCCTCGGCCGCGCGAGGAGTCCTCGCGCGCGGGTGAGGGAGGAACCGGCCACGGCCACCGTGAACCGCGCGGAGCCCTTCGTGAGCACCAGGGTGTCCATCACTAGCCTCCCATCACCTCGGCGGCGTTCATCGCCACCGGCGCCAGCAAGAGCAGGAAGAACGTGGGGAAGATGAACAGCACCATCGGGATGGTCATCTTCACGGGGACCTTGTTGGCGAGCTCCCGCGCGATGAGCCGGCGGTGCTCCCGCAACTCGCGAGCGCGGGCCCGGAGGATGTCGCCGACGGAGACGCCGGAGCGCTCGGCCTGCGCGATCGCCCTCGCCACCCCGGCGACGTCCGTCGAGCCGGTGCGGCGGGCCATGGCGTTGAGGGCGTCCTCGCGCGGCACGCCGACCGCGATCTCGCGCATGGTGCGGGCGAACTCGAGGGCGATCGGGCCGCCGAACTTCTGGGCGACCATCATCATGGCCGCCTGGAGCCCGAGGCCGCACTCGATGTTCGTCACGATCAGGTCGAGCACCTGCGGCAGCGCGCGGTCGATCTCGCGCGTCCGGGCGGCTGCCCGGCGGCGGAGGAGGAACCACGGTCCGTAGACCATTGCCAGCACCGCGCCACCCGCCGCGGCCAGGGGCATCGTGCCCCGCGGGGCGGCGGAGGCCCACAGGAGGGCGCCCGCGATCGCGACGACGCTGACCACGGACCAGGTGGCGAGGAACCGCCCGGCGGTCGTGCTCGCCCCGCCGCGTTCGAGGAGGGACTCCGTGGTGCGCAGCATCCTCGGCGGCACGAGCCGCAGGAGGACGCCGCCGGCGGTGTGCCCGAGCCTCGGCCGCCGCGCCAGCGGCGTCGCGACCGGGAGACCGAACTCCGTGTGCTCGCGGAGGCCCTCGATGCGTGCGAGCGCTCGCCGGTCGGGGGCGCCGAGGCGCATCCCGACGACGAGGAAGGCGATGGTGAGTGCCGCGCCAGCGGCCAGCATGACTTCCACGCTTACATCTCCAGCTTCGCCAGGCGGCGCGCGCAGGCGTAGCCCAGCAGGTCCATGACCAACGCGATGCCGAGGACGATGCGGCCGGTAGGCTCCGTGATCAGCCGTCCGAAGACGTCCGGCATCATCGCCGTCAGCACTACGGCCAGCAGGAGCGGGAAGGCCGCGACGATGACCGCCGAGAACCGCTCTCGCGAAGTGAGGGCGCGGAGCTCCTGCTGGAACGCCTGCCGCTCGCGGATGGTCTGACCGACCCCGCGGAGGATCTCCGCGAGGTTGCCACCCGTCCGGCGCTGCACCTCCAGCGCCGTCGCGATCACCTCGAAGTCCGGGCTGTCGACCCGCTCGCGTGTCTCCGCGAGGGCGCGGTCGAAGTCACTGCCGAGGCGGACCGCGTCCAGGAAGCGCCCGACCTCCTCACCCAGCGGGCGGCCGATCTGGTCCGCCGCCGCGCCGAGGGCCTGCACGTAGCCGAACCCGGAGGAGAGCATCGTGCTCATCACCTCGCACAGCTCCACGAGCTGGTGTTCGGTCTGCTTCGCGCGGCGGGCGATCCGCACGCGGAGGTAGAGCGCGGGAAGCAGGAGGCCCACGATGGCGCCGATTCCGATGGCGAGCGGTGGCGATACCCCTCCGTCGGCGGAGCCTGCCCCGGAGGCAGCCGCCGCGAACCCGGCGACGGCACTGCATCCCACGACGAAGGCGGCGCGGAGCATGAAGAAGTCGCCGAGGCTCATGCGGATGCCCGCGCGGTCGAGCTGGAGCCGGGGCGCGGCGCCCAGGGAGCGGCGCAGCGCGCCGTCGACCACCTGGAGGATGCCGGAGCTCCGGCCTCGCAGGATCGCCTCGGACGCTGGCGCCGAGGCCGGCGCGCCCTCGCGTTCGAGGGCGGCGAGGCGGGACTGGACGAGGATGTCCTGTGACAGCGCGAGCCGCGTCACGGCGACGACGAGCAGGAGGACGCTCACCCCGGCGCCGGCTGCGATGGTGATGACGGTGGAGTCCATGGTCACAGCCCCCAGCCGGCGGTCGGGGCCGGCATGAACCGCTCCGCGAAGCGGGGGCGGATACCGGTGGCGAGCAAGGTGCCGTTGATCCGGCCATCCTCGCCCGGCAGGCCTCGCTCGAAGTGGAAGATGTCCTGCAGGCCCACCACGGAGCCCTCCAGGTGCGTCACCTCCGAGATCGCCATGACACGCCGCGAGCCGTCGGGCAGGCGCGACACCTGGATCACGAGGTGCAGCGCCGAGGCGATCTGCTCACGGATCGCGGCGATCGGCAGCTCGAAGCCCGCCATCAGCACCATGTTCTCGACACGCGAGAGGGCGTCCCGGGGCGAGTTCGCGTGCACGGTGCTCATGGAGCCCTCGTGCCCGGTGTTCATCGCCTGCATCATGTCGAACGCCTCGGAGCCGCGGACCTCGCCCAGGATGATGCGGTCGGGCCGCATCCGGAGGGCGTTGCGGAGCAGGTCGCGCTGCGAGATCTCGACGCGGGCGTTCGTGACGGAAGGACGTGCCTCCAGCGTCACCACGTGGCGCTGGCGCAGCCGGATCTCCACGGGGTCCTCGATCGTCACGATGCGCTCGGACTCTGGGATGGACTCCGAGAGGGCGCTGAGCAGCGTCGTCTTGCCGCTGCCGGTGCCGCCCGAGATCAGGATGTTCACCTTCGTCCGCACGCTCTCGCTGAGGAAGGCCGCGGCCTCCTCGGTCAGCGCGCCGACACGCACGAGGTCCGCCATGTCGAAGCGGTCGTGCCGGAACTTGCGGATCGTGATCGTGGGGCTGTGCACCGCGATCGGCGGGAGGACCACGTTCACGCGGGAGCCGTCCGCCAGTCGCGCGTCCACCATCGGCGAGGTCTCATCGAGGCGCCGGCCCAGCGGCGCGACGATGCGGTCCGCGATCCGCTGGATGTGCGCCGCGTCGCGGAACCGCGATTCGCTCTCGTGCAGGACGCCGTTCCGCTCGTAGTAGACCTCGTCCGGCGCGTTGACCATGACTTCGCTGACGTCGGGGTCGTCGAGGAGCGCCTGGATCGGCCCCAGCCCGAGGACCTCGTTCGTGACCTCGTCGATCACGTCGCGCCGCGTCACGCCCGGCGGCGTCGCGCCCGCGCTCGCGAGGACCGCGGAGATCGACGCTTCGAGGTGGGCGCGACGCGATGCCTCGGGCAGCGCTTCGAGCGCGCGGAGGTCGAGCTCGCGGATGATCTGGTCGTGGACATGCATGACGAGGGCGCGCCGTCCGAGGTCGGCGTCCAGCGAGCGGCGAGTGATGGGATAGGGTTCGACCGTCATCAGGACCTCTTCTGCTAGCGGAACCGGAAGCCTCGGCGCGGCTGTTGCGTGGCCACGCCCGCGATCGCGCCGGCGACCTCGCGGACCGACTGCGGGAAGCGGCCCTTCGGCTGCTCCAGCAGGATCGGGACGCCTCGCTGGACGCTGCGGCCCAGCTGCTTGTCGTGCGGGATGACCTGCGCGACGCGCAGGCCGGTCGCCTCCGCGACGTCGGAGGGCGTCACGGTGGTGGCGTCCGTGCTGTCGTTGATCACCAGACGGATGCGGCCGGCGTCCACCTCCAGCAGCTGGAGGATGCGCACGGCGGTCTTGGTGTCCTTGATGCTCGACATCTCGAGCGAGGTCACCAGGAGGACGATGTCCGCCTCGCAGATCGAGGCGGCGACCAGCTCGTTGATGGTCCCCGGTGTGTCGACCACGACGTACTCGTGCGTCTCCGCGAGGGCGGTCGCGATGCGCGCGATCCTCGCGGGGCCCACGGCCCGCCAGTCCTGCGGCTCCGGGAACACGCCGAGGACGTCCACCCCGCTGGAGTGGGGGATCACGGACTCCGCGACGGCCTGGCGCGTGACCTCCATCGATCCGCGCCCGAGGTAGGAGATGCAGCGCTCCGGCGTCGGCTCGATGTCGAGCATCACGCTCACATCGCCGAACTGGACGTCCGCATCGACGAGTGCGACCTCCTGGCCCGTGAGCTGGCGGAGGGCGATGGCGAGGTTCACCGCGAGGGTGCTCTTGCCGATCCCGCCCTTTGCGCCGGCGACCGTGACGATCGTGCCCAGGCCGCCCCGACCCTCGCGTCCCTCGATCGCGTCTTCGCCGCGCATGCGCTCCTGCGCCAGGGCGGACTGCACCGCCTCGGCGAGGTCGTCAGCGCGCATGGGCTTCTCGAGGAAGTCCCGAGCGCCGGCACGCATCGCGCGACGGAGGAACGTCGGATCCGCCTGGGAGGAGTAGACGACCACGGGGATCTGCGGGCTCTGGCGGTGGAGCGCCTCGACCGTGGCGAGTCCGCGCATCGGGGGCTCCTCCAGCGAGAGGAGGATGACCGAGGGCTCTCGCTCCACGGCGAGGAACGTGGCTTCCGCGCCGTAGGCTGCCTCGGCGGCCACGACGATGCCGGCCCGCTTCGCGGCGACGACGGCCTCCAGGCGGCTGTCCAGGTTCGGGTCCACGACGAGCGCGGTCAGCGTCGTCGCACCCGGGTGAGTTTCGGGGGCTGCCATGAGGGTCATCGCGAGGCCACCTGCGGGGTGTCGGTGGTCGCGCTGAACGCGACGACCGGGGCGAGAGGAGCAGTCAGGGTTTCGCCGAACGGGCGGAGTGCGAGGCCGATCGAGCCCTCCATCACCGCCATGAACAGCGTCTGCGCCTGCTCCGGGCTGACGGCCAGGGTGACGGAGGCAGCATCAGGCTGAGCCTCCGCGTCGTCCGCGCGCTGCGTGCCCGCGTCGCGGGTGACGGCGGGGACCGGGCTCACCGACTGACCGATGGCGAGGACCAGCGCGTCCTGCAGGATCGTGATCACCGCGCCCTGCTCACGCGTCGAGTCGCCGAGGCCCTCGCCCTCGAGGGGGGAGCGCCGCTGCTGCTCCTCGAGCCGTCGTGCATCGACGGCCGCGAGGACATCGACGCGGTCGCCGGGGACGATGAGGCCACCCGCGCCCGAGACTTCGGAGAGCGGGACGGAGACGGCGCGCATCCCGTCCGGGATGACGAACGCGAGGCCGGAGGATGCCGGCTGCTCCGCGTCCACGAACTTCGAGGCGAGGATCTGCTCACCGGCTGCGACCGGGTAGCGGAGCATGCGGCCGTCCGCCTGGTCCACCGCGGTCAGTGCGCTGGCGGCGACCGAGGTCGCCGGCACCTCGACCACGCGGACCGCGTCGCCCTCGATGGGCGCGCCAGCAGCGAGGTCGTGCGCGGCGACGAGCACCGACGCGGTCTCGACCTCGGCGGCTCCGGAGGGCTGGTCGCCCGCCACGGTCGGCAGCCAGGTCAGCACCCCGACGAAGGTCGCTCCGCCGAGGATGAGGGCGAGCAGGATCGGGACTCGGCTGGTCCCCATCGCGCGTGCGATTCGTGACATGACGTGCTCGTTTCGGTTCGTTGCTGGCGGTTCTATTGGGCAAGCCGCGCGTGTGCGAGGTCTGCGATGGTCTGGAAGGCGGCGCTCAGGTCGGACGACTGGGGTGCCCGGAGGTACACCCCGCTGCCGATGCTTGCGATCCCCTCGAGGAAGGTGTCGTCCACGCCCTTGCCGAGGCCGATGACATAGATGCGGATGCCGGCATCCGCGGCGAGCTGGGCCTGCTCCTCGGCGTATTGCTTGCCACGGGTCTCGTTTGTCGGCAGGTTCGGGATCCCGTCCGTCAGCAGCACGATGATCTTGGCCGCGTCGGTCTGGGCCGTACTGCCGGTGAGCTGGTCCCGTGCCTTGAGGAGAGCCGCGCCGATGTTCGTCGAGTCACCCGGCTTCATACCGTTCACGGCCGTCTCAAAGCTGCTCCCCGGCCCGAATCCAGTGCCGAGCGAGCGGTTGGTCGAGGCGGTGGAGGCGTACGACACGAGCGCGAGCTGGTCGTACACCGGCGAGAAGTTCCGGCTGAACTGGATCGCCGCATCCTGGACAGCACTGAACGGTTTCAAGGGTTTCGGGCTCTTCGAGCAGTCGTTGCTGACTCTGCCCAGCGAGTCCGCGCACATCGACCCGGATCGGTCGATGACCACGGCGATGTCCCGGCCAGAGCTGCACGCCACGGCGGTTGCCCCCACGGTCCAGTCCGTCAGGCCCAGGAACCCGAGGAAGAACGACGGTGGTTCGCGGTCGATCGTGACCTGCACGCCGGTGGCGTGTCCGTCATTTCCCGAGAAGCAGTTGCTCACGGTGGAGACGGCCAGGTGTGCGTCGTTGGGGACGCCGTTCTGGCCGGCCCACGCGATCGCGTGCGATATCGCGGCAGCCTGGTCAGCTGTCTGGACCGATGGGTCTGCGGACAGTGAGAGTTCCAGCGATCCCGCGAGCGCCGCCATGTCGGCGTCTCCCTGAGCGTCCCGCCGCGCGTTCAGCATGAGCCCGACGTCGACGACGGCGGCGCCAAACATGGCGAACAGGAACGCGAACAGGATGAGGAAGACCGCCGCCTGGCCCTCAGTCTGAGCGACGGTCTGGCGGATCGCGCGAGACGTGGTGGACGTGAGACGGCGCACGAGGTGGTTCAGCATGCCGACCCACCTCGTGCGACCGCCGCCGCAGGCGCCTGCTCGAGCCGCCCGGTCGAGCACGCGCTCAGCGTGATGGTGTTCGGGAACCCCGCCTCGCCGAGGAGGTCGAGGAGCGAGCCGAGCGGAGTGACGGTCTCGTACTCGTGCGAGACTCGCACGACCACGGAGTCACCCCGGGCCACGTTCCCCGGTCCACCCGGGTAGGAGACGGTGATCTCCGAACACTCGAGGTTCTCGCCGCTGGTCTTCAGCGCCCGGCCTCGGACGGTGTTGGTGGCGCAGGTGCCGTCACCCGGAGGTGAGCCCAGCGCCCCGTACCGCGCGCCCTCGGCCGCCGCGTTGCTCACGGCGAGGTGGCTGTTGAGGGCGAAACCAAACTCCACGATCGAGAAGACCATCACCAGGATCAGCGGCATCACGAGCACCAGCTCGACGAGCGCCTGTCCCTCCGACTTCAACACGTGACGCATGGGTTCGCCCTCAGGCCTCGTGCGGATCGTTTGCTACGCGAGGGCCGTGGTGACCTTGCCGATGGCGGAGCCGACGGCGGTCTTCAGCGGGTCCACCGCGCCCACGACCAGGACCACGGCGATGAGGCCGGTGACCAGGACGTACTCGACGGTGCCCTGTCCTTCCTCGCGCTTCGCGACCTGCGCGCGAGCCATGACGTTCAGGAAGAAGTTGTTGATGCGGGTCATGTGATGCTCCTTGCGATGAAGGTCGCGACGTGCGCCTTCGGGTGTGGTTACTTGCTCGATGCTGGGTGGATGGTGGGAGTAGCGAGATCGCTCGCCAGCAGTTGTGTAAATGTGGACGCCCTGGACCCCCCTCACGCGACGTGACGGACCTGTTGTTTAGGAGAAGTTGGGCTGGTTGGAACTGACGAGAGGAATGCCGCCCAATGCCAGTTCGTTTACCGAGCTCGACCCAGGACGAACTCTCTACTCGTTCCGCACAGGAAGTGTTGAGATGAAGTGGTTGCTCTCAACGTCAGGTCAATGTCAGGAAGTTGAGATCCAGTGTTTGGGCGCTGATGGCGCGTGCAGTGCACGTCTGCTCGTGCCGCAGGCGTCTCGCCCAGCAATGACGCCCGATTTTGGCGGTCGCCTCCCCGCGCGCTCCTAAGATGAGTAGCGCGGGGCGTCCGTCAGACAAGGAGCGCCGAGGCTGGCGGCCACGCATGACCAGGCACACACGATCGTGATGAGAAGGTATTGATGGCATCCGAGGCGGTGGAGCGGCGGGCGCGAGCGATCGGGGAAGGGCTCCTCGACGCGATCGAGGGGCACCGGCCGGATGCGGCCGAGCGGATGCAGGACTGGCTCCTGACGGACGCACTGGATGACGAGCGCTTTCGCACGCGGATGCTGCGGTTCGTCGATGTCTTCGCCGCCGTCGAGGCCACCGGCGATGCCAAGGAACTCCACCGCCTGCTTCGTGAGTACCTCGAAGGGGACTTTCCGGGGCTGCCGCGGCTTCTGCGGGCGCTGCTCCGCATCGCGAGGAACCCGCTGACGCCCTCGACGGTGGTGCAGGCGACGGCGCGACGGTCGATCGCGCTGTTCGCGCGGCGGTTCATCGCGGAGCCGGACGCGGACAGCACCCGCGACCTCCTCGACGACTTCGCGCGCCGCGGCCGGTACCCCTCATTCGACCTCCTCGGCGAAGCGGTCTTGAGCGAGGCGGAAGCAGACGCGTACGAGGCGCGCTACCTCCAGCTGATCGAGGAGCTGGCCCACCACCCGAGCGCCGGCGAGACGACCGCGGGAGGGCTCCCGGCGCTACAGGTCTCGGCGAAGCTCTCCTCGCTCACCTACCGCTTCACGCCGGTCGACCTCGACGGCTCGATCGAGCGAGTCGCGCCGAGGCTGGAGCGCATCGCGCTGGCCGCCCGCGCGGCGGGCGTGGGCCTCTGCGTGGACGCGGAGCAGTACGAGCTGCGGGACGTCGTGTGGGGCGCGTTCCGCCAGGTCTTCGTGGACGGCGGGCCGCTCTCAGACTGGGATGGCGCGGGGATGGTGGTGCAGGGCTACCTCCGCGATGCGGACGCCCACCTCGACGAGGTGCTCGCCGCCGCCCGAGGTCGCGGGACGCCGTTCCAGGTGCGGCTGGTGAAGGGCGCGTACTGGGACTACGAGACGATCGTCGCGGCGGCGAACCGCTGGGCGCCGCCCGTCTTCCAGCAGAAGGCCGCGACCGACCGCATGTACGAGGTGCTCCTCGAGCGGCTCGTGGATGCAGCCGGCGTCGTCCACCCCGCCGTGGCGAGCCACAACCCGCGCGCCCACGCCCTGGCGCAGGCACTCGTCGAGGCGCGCGGGCTGCCCTCGCACGCGGTCGAGCACCAGACGCTCCACCGGACGCTGGAGGCACTCAGCACGGCGCTCGCTGACGCCGGCTGGCCGTCGCGTGAGTATGTCCCCGTCGGCGACCTGATCCCCGGGATGGCCTACCTCGTACGGCGGATCCTGGAGAACTCGTCACAGGTGGGGTTCCTCACCATGGCGCGGACGGGGCTCGCGTCCGGCGACGTGCTCGGCCCGCCCCCCGACGTCGAGGACCCCGCCGTCGTCGCACCGGACGGCGCGCCCTTCGAGCGCGCCCCCGCCGCCGAGTGGCACGAGCGCGGCTTCCGCGCTGCGTTCCAGGCCGCTCTCGACGCGGCGATCTCCGCCGCGGCGCGGCGGTTCGCCCTCCCGGAGGGCGTCGCGAGCGCCGGCTGGCAGGCGGTCGTCAGCCCCTCGGAGCCGGCAGGCGCACCACTCGCGGAGGTCGAGCACGCCACGCCCGAGGGCATGCGCACCGTGATCGGCCGTGCCGGTGAGGCGGCAGCCGCGTGGGCAGCGGTGCCTGTCGCGGAGCGCGCGCGCATCCTCTGCGCGGCTGCGGACCTCCTCCTGGGGCGCGGGCACGAGTTCGCCGCCGCCGTGGTGCGAGAGGGCGGCCGTGACCGCGCGGGCGCCTGGGCGGAGGTCGAGGAGGCGGCGGACTTCCTCCGGCTCTACGCCGCAGCGGCGGAGGAGCTCTGGCAACAGCACGGCTCCGTGATCGCGCCGCGGGGTGTGGTGGCGGTGATCCCGCCGTGGAACTTCTCGCTTGCGATCCCGTGCGGGATGGTGGCGGCGGCCCTGGTCTGCGGGAACCCGGTGATCCTCAAGCCGGCGGAGCAGACCCCGGCGATCGCGCATCGCCTCGTGGCGCTGCTCCACGAGGCCGGCGTCCCGGAGGGCGTGCTGCAGTGCGTGCCGGGGGAGGGCTCCACGGCCGGCCGCGTCCTCGTCGAGGATCCGCGCGTCGCGATGGTCGCGTTCACCGGTTCGCGCGCCGTCGGCACGTGGATGCACGAGGCGATCGCCGAGGCACCCACGCACGAAGGGCGCCCTCGCCACCTCGTCGCGGAGATGGGCGGGAAGAACCCCGCGCTCGTGTTCGGCGACGCCGATGTGGACGAGGCGGTGGCGGGTGTCCTCACCTCGGCGTTCGGGCACGCGAACCAGAAGTGCTCCGCCGTCTCGCGCGTCCTCGTCGAGCGCTCGATCTACCCGACGTTTCGCGACCGTCTCATCGCCGCGGCGAGCTCGTGGCAGGTCGGGCCCGCGGAGGACTCCCGCACCGCGATCAACCCGATCATCAGCGACGAGGCCTCCGAGCGGCTGGCCGGGGCCGCCGACCGTGCACGCCGAGAGGGCCGGGTGCTCCTCGACGAGTTCGGGCCGCGACCGGGCACTCGCCTCCACGGCCCGCTGATCGTGGAGATCGCACTCGACGAGGCGCTCACGGCGGCGACCACGACCGAGGAGCTCTTCGGCCCGATCCTCGCGGTGGTCCCGTTCGACGACATCGACGACGCGATCCGCGTCGCGAACGGCACCGGCTATGGGCTGACCTCCGGCCTGTTCTCGCGGAGCCCCAGCCGGATAGCGCGCATCGCCGAGGAGATCGCCGCCGGGCACCTCTACGTGAACCGCTCGACGACCGCGGCGCGGCCGGGCGTCGAGCCGTTCGGCGGGATGCACTTCTCCGGCACCGGCCCAAAGGTCGGCCAGCCCGGCTACCTCTGGGCGTTCGTCCAGCGCTCCGACGCCCCACCGATCGAGGACGACGTCACGCCGAGTTCCTCGACGGCGGAGGCCCGTCCGTCCGACCTCCCGAAGCGGTGGGCCGCCCCGCTTGCCGATCGCATCGAGGTGGTCGAGATGGCCGCCGCCCGTGTGCTGTCACCCGCCCTCCGAGATGCGCTCCGCGCGGCTGCCTCGGCGGCGCAGGTCGAACTCGACGAGCCGGAGCCAACGGTGCAGGTGGCCGGACAGGACACCTACATCACCCACGACTACCCGCGAGGGGTGGGCGTGCTGCGAGCGGGCGGCGAGGACGCTGGCTGGTGGCTCGCGGCCGCGCTCCTCGGCGGGAACGGCGTCGTCGTGGTCGACTCGCCCGCCCTCGCGGATGCCGTCGACGCCCTCCACGCTGCCGGAGTGCCGAGGGCGACACTCCGCTTCGAGGATGGCGATGCCGCCGTGTTCCTCGGACTCGCCGCCGCGCCCGGCGTCGACTTCGCCGCCTGCGATCGAGGGCCGTTGCGGTCGCTCGCGCGCGCCATCGCGCCCGTGGAGGACGGCGACGCCGGCCTGCGGGCCATGCTCACCTCGCTCGATGGGCCGCAGCCGAGGGAGACGGGGTTCCTGCAGCGGTTCACGTGGCCCCGGGTGATCGCGGTGCGTACGCTGCGTCACGGCGCGGACCTGCACCTCGCGATGGAGCACCGCTAGCCGGCGGCAGCCCCTCGTGGGGCGCGGTTCACCTCAGACGGTGCGGAGGAGGTCGGCGTAGTCGGGGTTGCGCTGGATGAACGCGGCGATGAACGGGCAGGTGGGGACGACCGCGAGGCCTTTCGCCCGCACGTCGTCGAGGGCGGCGGCGGCGAGCTTCCCGCCGATGCCGCGTCCGCCGAACGAGGGGTCGACCACCGTGTGGTACATCGTGCGCACGCCGGGAGTGTCGTGGTACTCCGCGAAGCCCGCTAGCTCGTCGTCCACGAAGACCTCGTAGCGGTGCGCTTCGGGGTTGTCCTCGACTCGGACGACATCGGTCATGGGGGGACCCTTCAATCGCGCTCCGCGTGGCCGGTAGTCCGGCCCGGACGCTGACCATCATAGGCGGGCTCGCTCGTGCCCCCTACTGATCGGGTTGCGTCGCGCACCGATCATGGGGGAATGGAACCGACGCGCGATTCGAGCGAGCTCGGGGTGACCTGGCTGGGGCACGCGACGGCCCGGGTCGACCTCGACGGGGTGTCCGTGCTCACGGATCCGCTGCTGCGGAGCAACCTCGGCCCCCTGCACCGCTACGTACCGTTGCCCGAGGCGTCGACGTGGGCCGGGGTGGACCTCGTCCTGATCTCGCACCTGCATCGCGACCACCTCGACGTCCCGTCGCTGCGCGCCGTGGGCCTCGACGTGCCGGTCATCGCGCCGCAGGGGAGCGGAGCACTGTTGCGCGCCGCCGGCTGCCGCGCCGTCGTCGAACTCGCGCCGGGCGAGGTGGCGATGTTCGGGCCGCTCGAGGTCCGCGCGACGAGCGCACGGCACAGCGGCTACCGGCCTCCGTTCGGGCCACGCGCGCACGCGCTCGGCTATGTCCTCCGAGGCCGGCACACGATCTACTTCGCGGGCGACACCGGCCTGTTCCCGGAGATGGCGCACCTGGCTGCCGAGGATCTCGACCTCGCGTTGCTACCCGTGGGTGGCTGGGGGCCGACCCTGCGAGGGGGGCACCTCGACGTGGTGAGCGCCGTCGAGGCGCTGCGGCTGATCCGCCCCCGCGCGGTGGTGCCGGTGCACTGGGGCACGTACTGGCCCCGGGGACTGCGGCGCGTGAGGCCGGAGCGCTTCGCCCGTGTCGGCGAGGACTTCGCGCGTCTCGCCGGAGCCGAGGTCCCTGATGCGCCCGTCGCGCTCCTGCGTCTCGGGGAGCGTCGGACGTTCGCGGGGCTGGAGGCACCTCGGCGGGTGGAGCGGCCTCGATGAGCGACGTGCTCGATCCGCTCGTCTTCGCCACGGTGATCGGCGCGAGGTTCTTCGTGCCGCTGCTCATCCCGCGGTTCCCGCTGCCGGCGATCATCGCGTCGCTGGTCCTCGACGCGGTGGACCAGACGATCTTCGACACGTTCACCACGCGGGAGCTGGAGAACTACCAGAGCTACGACAAGGCGCTGGACGTCTACTACCTGACTATCGCCTACATCTCCACGCTGCGGAACTGGCCGGCCGGCCCAGCGTTCGAGGTGTCGCGCATGCTCTGGTACTACCGCCTGGTGGGCGTGCTCCTGTTCGAGCTGACGGGGCTGCGGGCGATCCTCCTGATCTTCCCGAACACGTTCGAGTACTACTTCATCTTCGTGGAGCTGGTCCGCCAGCGCTGGAACCTCTCACGGCTCACGTGGGGGCCGGCGATCGGCGCGGCGGCGGGGATCTGGGTGGGCATCAAGCTCCCACAGGAGTACTGGATCCACGTCGCGCAGCTCGATGTGACCGACACGCTGAGGGCGTACCCGTGGCTCCTCGTCCCGATCGGCCTCGTTGCGCTCGGTGGGTGGCTGGCCGCGCCGGCCGTCGCGAGGCGGCTCCCGCCGAGGGACCATGGCGTCGACCTCTACCTGGAGGCGGGACCGGGCTACGGTGCGGCCGTGCTCCCGGCCGGCCGGAGCCGCGCCGAGCACATCGTGAGGAGCGCGCTCGTCGAGAAGATCCTGCTGGTCTCGGTGGTCAGCGTGATCTTCGCGCAGATGCTGCCGGTACTCGATGCGACCCCGGGCCAGGTCGCGGGCGCGGTCGGCTTCGTGGTGCTGACGAACGCGCTGATCGCGGACTCCCTCGCGAGGCGAGGCACACCGTGGTTCAGGTGGCGCATCGAGTTCGCGACGATGGCCGCGATCAACCTCGGCACCGCGATCGTCTACATCTACCTCCTGCAGCGCCAGGGCGGCGAGATCGACCTCTGGCTGCTGGTGTTCTTCATCCTGCTGCTCACCGTGATCGTGGTGCCGTTCGACCGCTACCACCTCGAACGGTCGCAGCCGGAGGCGCGCCCCATCGAGGTGCCC
>Ga0265293_10003003_pt1 | contig 32347 bp, 31 predicted proteins | sample Munlanlewell138R_FD_192505 | JGI IMG/M metagenome (GOLD analysis project Ga0265293, IMG submission 192505) | Leachate microbial communities from a municipal landfill in Southern Ontario, Canada - Leachate well 138R | ecosystem: Engineered > Solid waste > Landfill > Unclassified | place: Canada... | reverse complement strand
TCTTGCCATGGTCTTCTCCTCGCTCGCAGCATCATGCTGCCGTTACGCGGAAAATCCACTTATCCCGGCTGTTCAGATTTTCACAGCCACCTCTATGATCGCGCCCATCGTCGGCAGGCCCGGCAACCCCGACAGCGGGCTGATCAGGATCAGCGCCGGCACCAGCAGGGCCGGGGCAAAGGACAGATCGCCAATTTCATCCACAACGGCGCGCACGGTGACCTGGCCATTCTCGCCCGCGGCGCTGAAGGCATCGAGGATATCCGTCAGGGTCTCGGGCGCTTTTCCATTGGGCATGGCGAACCATCCATCACACTGGCCCGCACGCCAGCATAGGGGTAACACGCAATCCGTGCCCCGGTTCGATCCTGTCAGCCGCCAGGCGGACCTGTCAAATCATTCTGCCAGCAGCGCCGCCAACCCGGCGCGGTAATCAGGATAGATCAACCGGATACCCAGATCGCGCTTGATCCGGTCATTGCTGACGCGTTTGTTCTCGGCATAGAAACTGCGGGCCATGGGGGTCATTTCGGCGGCCGCCCAATCTTCGGCCGGGGGGATGGGCAGGCCCAGCAGTTCGGCGGCATGGGCGATCACATCCTCGGGGGGGGCGGGGTCGTCGTCGCAGACATTGTAAATCGCGCCGGGTTGGGGCGCAGCCAATGACGCCGCCAGCACCTGCGCAATATCGGCCACATGGATGCGCGAAAACACCTGATCAGGTTTGATGATCCGCCGCGCAGTGCCGGCGCGCACCTTGGCAAACGGCCCGCGCCCGGGGCCATAGATCCCGGCAAGGCGAAAAATATGCAAAGGCAGGCCGGTTTGCGCCGCCAGATCCTGCCACTGGGCCTCGGCCAGAACGCGCAATTCGCCGCGCCTTGTGCCCGGCGTCAGGGGCGTTTGCTCATCCACCCAGCCGCCGCCGTGATCGCCATACACCCCGGTCGTGGACAGATATCCCACCCATTGCAGATGTGTGGCACCCGCAATCGCATCGCGCGCATGCGCCAGCACCGGATCGCCCGCCGCATCGGGCGCGGCGGAAATCAACAGATGCGTGGCCCGCGCCAGCGCCGGGGCGATATCGCCGCCGGGGAAAATCACGCAATCCGCGCCGGTATCGCGGATCGCCTGCGCATGATCGGCGCTGCGGGTCGTGCCGATCACACCCCAACCCTGCGCCAACAGCACATCGCCCAGCGCCCGCGCCGTATAGCCATGGCCAAAGGATAAAAGCACCTGTTCCATGCCCCCTTATCCGCCATCCGGGCGATGATGCGCAAGGCTTTGGGGCTTGCAAAAGGCGCGGGCGCTGTGAAACCATATGACCACGATCACAAGGGGCAGAAAATGAACATCAACATGAATAATCTGCCCATCGACAGCCCCCACGCCGCCCGCCATCAGGCCTTTACCGAGGCTGTGGCCGCCGTTGACCGGCTGACCGAACTATATGACGAAGCCACCGCATTCCTGACCGAGCGTTTCAGCGAACATGCCTTTGGCCCGATGCCCAAGGCGCGCTACCGGGCGTTTTACCCCGAAATCCGCGTATCTTTCAGCAGCCATGCCCAGACCGACAGCCGGCTGAGCTTTGGCTATATGGCGATGCCCGGAACCTATGCGACCACGATCACCCAGCCCCGGCTGTTTCGCAACTATCTGATCCAGCAGATCAAACTGATCCTGCGCAATCATAATGTGCCGGTGCTGATCGGGCCGTCGCATACGCCCATGCCGGTGCATTTCGCCGTATCGGGCCAGGCGGGGCTGCGCGTCCCGCAAGAAGGCGCGATGAAATATCCGCTGCGCGATGCATTCGATGTGCCCGATTTGCAGACCACCCATGACGAAATCGTGAACGGCTATGGCTTTGCATGGCCCGACGGGGCCGGGCCGCTTGCGCCGTTCACCGCAGAACGGATCGATTATTCGCTGGCGCGGCTGGAACATTACACCGCCACCGATCCGGTGCATTTCCAGAACCATATCCTGTTCACCAATTATCAGTTCTATATCGAGGAATTCGAGGCCTTTGCCCGCGCCGCATTGGCCGATCCTGCCAGCGGCTATAGCGCCTTTGTCGGGCCGGGCAATCACGTGATCACCACGCCCGATGCCCCGATGCCGGTGCCCGCGAAACTGCCGCAAATGCCCACCTATCATCTGATCCGCGATGGCGGCAGCGGCATCACGCTGGTCAATATCGGGGTGGGACCGTCGAATGCGAAAACCGCCACCGATCATATCGCGGTGCTGCGGCCGCATGCCTGGCTGATGGTGGGGCACTGCGCCGGGTTGCGCAACAGCCAGCGGCTGGGCGACTATGTGCTGGCCCATGCCTATCTGCGCGAAGATCACGTGCTTGATGCCGATCTGCCGGTCTGGGTGCCGATCCCGCCGCTGGCCGAAATTCAGATCGCGCTGGAAGATGCGGTCGAAGATGTCACCGCGCTCGAAGGGTATGAGCTGAAGCGGATCATGCGCACCGGCACTGTGGCCACGATCGACAATCGCAACTGGGAATTGCGCGACCAGTCCGGCCCGGTTCAGCGGCTGTCGCAATCGCGCGCCATCGCGCTGGATATGGAAAGCGCCACGATTGCCGCCAACGGGTTTCGCTTTCGCGTGCCCTATGGAACGCTGCTTTGCGTGTCGGACAAACCGCTGCATGGCGAATTGAAGCTGCCCGGCATGGCATCCGATTTTTACCGCACCCAGGTTGCGCGGCATTTGCTGATCGGTATCCGCGCCATCGAAAAGCTGCGCGAAATGCCGATCGAACGCATCCACAGCCGCAAATTGCGCAGTTTTGACGAAACCGCCTTTCTGTAATCCGGGCGAAATGGCCACAATATGCGCGAAAATCGACCCAATCGCGCTACAAACCGTTGTGTGAATGCCCAATATGCCGTTTAAGCTAGCGGATAACCCCCTAAAGCGTGGGGGATTGCGAGGAGATACATATGTCGAAACCAATGACCAAGACCCAATTGGTGGCCAGCCTGGCCGAAGAAATGGGCGCGGACAAGAAAACCGCCGGCGCTGCACTTGATGCAATCGTGGCCATCATCACCCGCGAAGTGGCCGCCGGTGGCGCCGTCACCCTGCCGGGCATCGGCAAAATCATGTGCCGCGCCCGCCCCGAACGCATGGTGCGCAACCCCGCCACCGGCGAGCAGTTTTCCAAACCTGCCGACAAGGTTGTGAAAATGACCATCGCCAAGGCATTGAAAGACAGCGTGAACGAATAAGCCCACGCTGGCAGATATGCGGGCCGCCCTTGGGGTGGCCCTTTCTTTTCGGGCGTTAACCAAAAATTTGCACTGTTGTGATGGGCTTGGCCCATGCGCAACGCCTGTAAACTTGTCCGTCCCGATGTGACCGTCTTGATGGCGGTCTGTGATGGTGCCGCGTTTTTGGGTGCGCAACTGGCCAGCATCGCCGCGCAGCGCGGCGTCACATGGCGTCTGATCGCCAGCGATGACGGATCGACCGATGCAAGCCCCGCGATCTTGCGCCAATTCGCCGGTGGTGCCGATGTCACGCTGCACCAAGGGCCCCGCCGCGGGCATGCGGCGCATTTTCTGGCGCTTTTGGCCGGGCTGGGGCCTGATCCGGGGATTGTGGCGCTAGCCGATCAGGATGATCTGTGGTTCACCGATAAACTGGCGCGCGGTGTTGCGGCCCTGCGGGGGGTGGATGGCCCCGCGCTTTATTGTGCCGCGACGATTATCACCGATCAGCACCTGCGCCCGCGCGGCCTGTCGCCCGCGCATCCGCGCAGGCCCGATTTTCGCAATGCGCTGGTGCAAAATATCGCGCCGGGCAATACGATCATGCTGAACGCCGCCGCCGCCCGCCTTGCCCGCGATTGCGCGCCCGAGGCGGGGACGATCATCGCCCATGACTGGTGGCTTTATCAGGTCATCACCGGCGTCGGGGGCGCCGTGATCTGCGATCCTGAACCGGTGCTTTATTACCGCCAGCACGGCCGCAACGCCGTGGGCGCCAATCGCGGCATCATGGCGAAAGGCCACCGGCTGGGGCAGGTGCTGCGCGGCCGCTACGCCCAGTGGAACGCCACAAACCGCGCCGCACTGGCCGCATCCGCCCACCGTTTCACCCCGCAAGCGCGCGCGGCACTGGCCGAATTCACCAACCTCGCCGATCCCAACCTGCCCACCCGCCTGCGCGCCCTGCGCCGGCTTGCGCCCCAACGCCAAACGGCCACCGGCACAGCGGCGCTGTGGCTGGCAACGGCAATGGGCTGGGTGTGAATGGCGTGGGCTTTGGGTGGACAAGGACGAACATCTCTTATATCGGAAAGAACAAATCAAACTATGCGAGATAATACCATTCAGCATCGCGCCGATATTCAGATCATGCGCGGCGTCGCCGTCATAATGGTCGTTCTGTTTCACTTGGGTATCGGCGGTTTGCATGCTGGCTTTCTGGGTGTCGATGCATTTTTTGTAATCAGCGGTTTTTTTGATGGCCGTTCTATACCGGCAAGGAGCGGTGCTAGATTTCTACCGCCGCCGGGCCGCCCGCTTGCTGCCTGCGTATTTCGTAACTGTGATTATCACTGTTATCGCTTCGTCCTTTCTTACTTTGCCGTCCGAACACGATCAGGTGGTAACGCAAGGGCTTTTCGCATCGGCGCTTGCATCTAATATCGGATTCTGGTTACAAAATTCGTATTTCAGCAAGTCTGAATTTAACCCGTTATTACATCTTTGGTCGCTTGGCGTAGAGTTTCAGTTCTACCTGATCGTCCCCGCGATTGTTTGGCTCCTTCGTAAGCGATCAAGCTTATTATTGGCGGTTGGCATGCTATCATTGATGGGTGCGCTGCTTATGGTCACAATCAGCCCAAAGACGGCGTTTTTCATGATGCCGCTGCGGTTGTGGCAATTTTTAACGGGTGCGGGCGCTGCTTGGTATCTGACGCATAATGGTCAAGTCAGGCAACAACGCCCTGCCATCGGGGCCGCCGCATTAGGGCTCATATTGCTTATCGTTGCTTTCTATCGGATTGATGGACAAGCCACCGATATCATTTCCGGCCATCCCGGTTTGGCTGCACTGATTGTCACAATAGCAACGGCGGTAGTGCTCACATTCGGCTTGCCGCTGGCCTTGGTGCGCTCGACTATGGGGCGGACTTTGGCGCGGGTCGGAGATTGGTCCTATTCGATTTATTTGGCGCATTTCCCAGTAATTGTCTTAGTGCTTTATGTGCCATTTTCAGGATCGATTTTATCTTTTTCAAACCTGCAACAAGGGGTTGCGCTAGCAGTCCTGATCACGGTGGCTTCGGCCCTGCTTTATATGCTGGTCGAACGTCACCGCAGTTGGTCTGGGCATATGGGTGTCGGTGCAGGACTTTTGATCGCAACGGCCTGCGTTTCACTTGTTTCCAGCCCGCTATCACGTTCCCAGTTCGACACTGCGGATTTGAATATTCTTGGAGCCTTCTCAGATCGTGCGCCCTATAGATGCGGCAAACTGGTTCGGATTATGTCGCCCGGCGCAGCGCTGTGTGAATTAACCAGAAACTTGCCGGCTGATGCGCCAGCCCTGCTATTAGTCGGGGACAGTCACGCAGACGCCATCAAAAGTTCCTTTGCACGAGTCGCTCATCAACGAGGATATCGGTTGCTTTTTACCGTTTCAAACGCACCGATCATCGGATCACCATCAACCGACCAATTGATTGCTGAAGCACGCGATAAAGGCGCGGTTGGGGTTATCATGCATTTTGCCAGCGGCAACGCTGGCCGCGTCTTTGAAACCGGGTTCCACACTGCTGCCGCCGAGGCCGCGCTTGATCTCGTCTGGTTTCTGCCTGTTCCGACATACGCGGAAACGGTGCCCGACCTGTTGTGGCGCGCCCGACCGGATTCACCCACGGACATCCAACCCCATAATGGTGATGTAGTGTCCGCGTTAACCGGCCACCTTCATGCCGCGAGCGTTGTCACACACGATCCTTGGTCAGCCCTTTGTCCGGATGGTTGCATGATCAAAGATAAAGAGGGGCATCCGTTTTATTTCGATGCAAGCCATCTGACGCTGACTGGCGCAAGACAGCTAGAAGGCGTGATGAATGTCATTTTGGACCATTTCATGCGCGCCGAAAAATCAGTATCGGCGGCGCAGTGAACCGTCTGTCCTGTGTTTGGCGGCCCCGAGGGGATTCGAACCTCTGACCTACCGCTTAGGAGGCGGTCGCTCTATCCTGCTGAGCTACGGGGCCACGGGGTCTTTTTCGGTCAGTTGCGCGGGGCTGGCAAGGGGTTTTGGCCCAAAACCGGGATGGCGGGCTTGGCCGCGGGCGGTTTTGGCGCTAACACTTGCGTAACGCACCGCACAGGGGCCTGAATGCGATGAAATCAAACCCCATTCCACCGCGCCGGCCGCTGACCCTGCGCGATGTGTCCGAGGCCGCCGGGGTCAGCGAAATGACCGCAAGCCGGGTGCTGCGCAACCGGGGCGAAGTATCGGAAGCCACCCGCAGCAAGGTGCTTTCGGCCGCCAAGCGGCTTGGCTATGTGCCCAACAAGATCGCAGGCGCGCTGGCGTCGCAGCGGGTCAACCTGGTGGGGGTGATCATTCCGTCGCTTTCAAACATGGTATTCCCCGAGGTGATGACCGGCATTTCCCAAGCGCTTGAGGAAACGGCCCTGCAGCCGGTCGTGGGGGTGACCCATTACAAACCCGAACGCGAAGATGCGGTGCTTTATGAAATGCTGTCCTGGCGGCCTTCGGGGGTGATTATCGCGGGGCTGGAACATTCCGATGCGGCCAAGGCGATGCTGCGCGCGGCCGGAATTCCCGTGGTCGAAATCATGGATACGGACGGCGAACAGATCGACAGCGTTGTGGGCATATCCCATCGCCGCGCCGGGCGGGAAATGGCCCAGGCCATTGTTGCGGCAGGATACAGGCGGATCGGGTTTTTGGGCACGAAAATGCCGCTCGATCACCGTGCGCGCAAACGGTTCGAAGGGTTTACCGAGGCGCTGGCCAAAGCGGGGCTAGAGGTCGCGGATCAGGAATTCTATTCCGGCGGCTCGGCGCTGCGCAAGGGTCGCGAAATGACCGAGGCGATGCTGAAACGCACGCCGGATCTGGATTTCCTATATTATTCCAACGACATGATCGGGGCAGGGGGGCTGCTTTATTGTCTTGAGGCAGGCTATGACGTGCCCGGCCAGATCGGGCTTGCGGGATTTAACGGGGTCGAATTGCTGGATGGGTTGCCGCGCAAACTGGCGACGATGGATGCCTGCCGCTTTGACATCGGCTTTACCGCCGCGCAGATCATCGCGCGGCGGGTGCAAGATGATCGCAGCCCGCCGGAACGTATCGTGCTGACGCCCCAGATCGATTTTGGCGATACATTGCGCCGCAAGCCGGCCTGAACCGGCCTGCGGCATTGATATCAGGCGATATGGCCCACTTTGCAGGCGGCCATCACCGCCATGTTCAAGATATCGTTCACGGTTGAAACGGTCGAACAGATCTGGACCGGTTTTTTCACCCCGGTCAGGATCGGGCCGATCACCGTGGCGCCGGCCATTTCCTGCATCAGCTTGACCGAGATCGAGGCCGAATGCCGCGCCGGCACCACCAGAATATTGGCCGGGCCAGACAGACGACAGAACGGATATTTCGCCATTTCCGTGGGGTTGAGCGCGACATCCACGGTCATTTCGCCCTCATATTCGAAATCGACCCCGCGACTATCGAGCAATTTGGGCGCGATGTGCATTTTTTCAGACCGTTCGGAACGCGGATAGCCAAAGGTCGAAAACGACACAAAGGCCACGCGCGGCTCGATCCCCATTTCACGCGCGACCGTGGCGGCACGTTCGGCAATATCGGCCAGATCATGTTCGTCGGGCCATTCATGCACCAGCGTATCCGATACCAGAACGATCTTGCCCCGGTTCAGCACCGCCGTCACACCCACGGCCCCGTCGCTGGCGCTGGCGTCAAAGACATTGTTGATCAATTCCAGCACATGCGCGGATTTGCGCGTGGCCCCGGTCACCATGCCATCGCCATGCCCATGCGCGAGCATCAGCGCCGCGAACACATGCCGGTCACGCGCCGCAAGCCGGTGGATATCCTGACGGTCATGGCCCGAACGTTGCAGACGATTATAAAGGAACTGTTTATATTCCTGCAGATGCGGCGTGGTTGCCGCGTTCACGACCTCGATTTCGGAAACCGCATCGGCAAGCCCTTCGGCCACCAGCTTTTCCGCGACATCGGCGGGGCGGCCCACCACGATCGCGTCGCCCAGCCCCGAACGTTGATAGGCCACCGCCGCGCGCAACACGCGCGGATCATCGCCTTCGGCAAAGATGATGCGCGACTGTTCGTTCTTGGCCCGGGCATAGAGCCCTTGCAGGATCTGCGCGGTCGGATCCATCCGCGCCTTGAGGCTGTTGGTATAACCCTCCATATCAATGATCGGGCGGCGCGCGGCCCCCGTATTCATCCCCGCCCGCGCCACGGCGGGGGGAATGGTATAGATCAGACGCGGATCAAAGGGCGTGGGGATGATATATTCCCGCCCAAAGGCCAGTTTCTTGCCATAAGCCAGCGCCACTTCGTCGGGCACCTCTTGGCGGGCCAGACGGGCCAGCGCCTCGGCGCAGGCGATTTTCATCTCATCATTGATGGCGCGGGCATGAATATCCAGCGCGCCCCGGAACAGATAGGGAAAGCCCAGAACGTTGTTCACCTGGTTGGGGTAATCGCTGCGCCCGGTGGCGATGATCGCATCGGGGCGCACGGCGCGGGCCTCTTCGGGGGTGATTTCGGGATCGGGGTTGGCCATGGCGAAAATGATCGGGTTATCGGCCATATTCGCCATCATGTCCGGGGTCACCGCACCTTTGGCCGATACGCCCAAAAACACATCCGCGCCCATCATCGCATCGGCCAGCGTGCGGGCATCGGTATTGGCGGCATGGGCGGATTTCCACTGGTTCATGCCCTCGGTGCGGCCCTGATAGATCACGCCTTTGGTGTCGCACATGATGCAATTGTCATGTTTCGCCCCCATCGCCTTGATCAGCTCCAGACAGGCGATCCCGGCGGCACCGGCGCCATTCAGCACGATCTTGCAATCGGCCAGCTTTTTGCCCGCGATATGCAGCGCGTTGATCAACCCGGCGGCGCAAATCACCGCGGTGCCGTGCTGGTCATCGTGGAAAACCGGGATATCCATTTCTTCTTTGAGCCGCTGCTCGATGATGAAACATTCCGGCGCCTTGATATCTTCGAGGTTGATCCCCCCGAATGTCGGCCCCATCAGCTTGACGGCGGCGATAATCGCCTCGGGGTCTTCGGTATCAAGTTCGATATCGATCGAGTTCACATCGGCAAAGCGTTTGAACAAAACCGCCTTGCCCTCCATCACCGGTTTCGATGCCAGCGCGCCCAGATTGCCCAGCCCCAGCACTGCGGTGCCATTGCTGATCACGGCGACAAGGTTGCCTTTGTTGGTGTAATCATAGGCGGTTGACGGGTTTGCGGCGATGGCCTCGCACGGAACTGCAACGCCGGGGCTATAGGCCAGCGACAGATCACCTTGGGTGTTCATCGGAACCGAAGGGGTGATGTCGAATTTTCCTGGCCGCGGCTCCAGATGAAATGCGAGCGCCTCTTCCGCGGTAATGCGTGTCTTCTCCATGCCGGTCCCGGCCTCCTGATCCCAATGATTGCTTGCTTTTAGCTGCAACCTGCGCCGGCCTCAAACAAAAGATCGAATTGCGCCTTTTCCCTTGTCGGGGGGCTTTGTAATGTCGGCCCGTCAGCCGGGGGAAAATGCTTGTCTGTTGAAAATACCGCCGTCACGCCGATGATGGCACAATATCTGGGCATCAAGGCCCAATATGCCGATGCTTTGCTGTTCTATCGCATGGGCGATTTCTATGAACTGTTCTTTGACGATGCCGAAGTGGCCGCCGTCGCGCTGGATATTGCGCTCACGAAACGCGGCAAGCATCTGGGCAAGGATATCCCCATGTGCGGCGTGCCGGTGCATTCCGCCGAAGGCTATCTGCTGACTCTGATCCGCAAGGGGTTTCGCGTGGCCGTCTGTGAACAGACCGAAGACCCGGCCGAGGCGCGCAAACGGGGGTCGAAATCCGTGGTCGCGCGCGATGTGGTGCGGCTGGTCACCCCCGGCACCCTGACCGAAGAAGCCCTGCTTGACGCCCGGCGCAACAATTTTCTGGCCGCCTTTGCCGAAATCCGTGATGAGGCGGCTTTGGCCTGGGTTGATATTTCCACCGGCGAATTTCGCGTGACGCCCTGCCCACGGGTGCGGCTGGCGCCCGAACTGGCCCGGCTTGCCCCGCGCGAAGTGGTGATTTCCGATCAGCCAGACACTGAATTGGCCGCGATAGTGTCTGATGCCGGGGCGACGCCGACCGAACTTGCCCGCGCCAGTTTCGACAGCGCCGGGGCGGATCAGCGGCTTTGCGCGCTGTTTGGTGTGGCGTCGCTTGATGCCTATGGCCAGTTTACCCGGCCCGAAATTGCCGCCATGGGTGCGATTGTCGATTATCTGGATATCACGCAAAAAGGCCGGCTGCCGTTGTTGCGCCCGCCGGTGCGCGAAGCGGCCTATCAGGTGATGCAGATCGATGCGGCCACAAGGCGCAATCTGGAAATCACCCAATCGCTTGCGGGCGGGCGCGAGGGATCGCTGATTGCCGCGATCGACCGCACGCTGACGGCTGCGGGCGGGCGGCTGCTGGAACGGCGGCTGGCCAGCCCCTCGCTTGATCTGGGGGTGATTGGCGCGCGCCATGATGCCGTGGGCTTTGCCGTGGAACACGCCCGGCTGACCGGCGCGCTGCGCGAGGGCCTGCGCAAAGTGCCGGATATGGACCGCGCCCTGTCGCGTCTGGCATTGGATCGGGGCGGGCCGCGCGATCTGACCGCCATCCGCGCCGGGCTGCGGCAGGCGGGCGAGATTGCCGCCATGCTGCCCCAAGATGCCCCCGCAATGCTTCGCGATGGAATGGCGGCGCTGGTGGGCCATGACGCGCTGGTGCACCTGTTAGACGGCGCGCTGGTGGATGAACCACCGTTACAGGCGCGCGAAGGCGGCTTTATCCGCGCGGGCCATGATGCGGAACTCGATGAATCCCGGCAATTGCGCGATCAGGGCCGGGGCGTTATCGCCGCGATGCAGGCCGATTACGCGCGTGAAACGGATATCGCGGCGCTGAAAATCCGCCACAACAACGTGCTGGGCTATTTCATCGAAGTGACCGCCGCCCATGGGGCGAAAATGCTGGCCCCGCCGCTGTCGGAACGGTTTATCCACCGCCAGACCATGGCCAATGCGGTCCGATTCACCACAGTTGATCTAAACGCGATCGAAACCAAAATCCTGAACGCCGGGGGCAGGGCGCTTGATATCGAAAAGCGGCTCTATGACGGGCTGAAACAGGCGGTTGTGGATCAGGCGGCGCAGATTGCACAGGCCGCGCGGGCGCTGGCGGAAATCGATCTGATCTGCGCACTGGGGGATCTGGCGCGGGCGGAAAACTGGGCGCGGCCCCTTGTCGATGACAGCCGCGCCTTTGATATCCGCGCCGGGCGCCATCCCGTGGTCGAAGCCGCGCTGCGCCGCCAAGGCGGGCAGGGATTCGTGGCCAACGACTGCGCCCTGGCCGATGCCAAGACCGAAAATGCGGCGATCTGGCTGTTGACCGGGCCGAATATGGCCGGGAAATCGACTTTTCTGCGCCAAAACGCGCTGATCGCGCTTTTGGCCCAAATGGGCACGTTTGTGCCTGCGGAGGCTGCGCATATCGGGCTGGTGTCGCAATTGTTCAGCCGCGTTGGCGCATCGGATGATCTGGCGCGCGGGCGTTCGACCTTTATGGTGGAAATGGTCGAAACCGCCGCGATTTTGAATCAGGCCGATGCCCGCGCGCTGGTTATTCTGGATGAAATCGGGCGCGGAACCGCCACCTATGACGGGCTGTCGATCGCCTGGGCGACGCTGGAATATCTGCACGATGTCAATTCCTGCCGCGCGTTATTTGCCACGCATTACCACGAAATGACCAGTATTGGTGACACATTAGCCGGTGTCGATAACGCCACCGTGGCGGTCAAGGAATGGGAAGGCGAGGTCATTTTCCTGCACGAAGTGCGCAAAGGCCGCGCGGATCGATCATATGGCGTGCAGGTCGCGCGGCTGGCCGGGCTGCCCGATGCCGTGATCACCCGCGCCCGCGCGATTTTGGCGATGCTGGAACAGGGCGACGCCGCAAATCCGCGCAAAATGATCGACGATCTGCCGTTGTTTGCCGCCGCAGCCCAACCCGCGCCGGTCAAATCACAGGTCGAAAAAAAGCTCGCCAGCGTTTCCGCCGACGAGCTTGCGCCGCTAGAGGCACTGCAACTGATTTATGATCTGAAGGCGCTTATGACGCCGGGGTCGAACTGACACCCACCTGCGCGGGGCGCAGCAGCCGATCATGCTGCATGAAACCCACGGTCATCACCTGAATGATGTCGCCGGCGCGGGTGCCGGGCAGGGCGGCTTCGAACATCGCCTGGTGCACCTGCGGATCAAAGGCGTCGCCCACCTCGGGGGAAATCAGTTCGATCCCGTGCTTTTTGAACACGCTGAGCAATTCACGCATGGTCAATTCGATCCCTTCGATCAGGCCGGCCTGGGCCTCGCGCTGATCTTCGGCAATGGCGGCAATGGCGCGCTGCATATTGTCGAACACGGGCAGCATGTCGCGCGCGAAACGGGCGGCGCCATATTGTTCGCCATCGCGCCGGTCGCGTTCGGCCCGTTTGCGCACGTTTTCGGCCTCGGCCAGACTGCGCATGAAACGGTCGCGGAATTCGTCACGTTCCGCGCGCAGGGCCTCTAGCTCGTCATCCACCTCGGGGGTTTCTTCTGCCAATGCCTCAAGCGCGGCTTCGCTGTCTTCGTAAGTCTCTTTTTTTGCGTCTGCCATATTCTCACCTTCTAGCCCCTGCCGGACAGCAATTTGCCGACAAGTTGCGCCGTATAGTCAACGATCGGAACGATGCGGCCATAGTTCAACCGGGTCGGACCGATGACACCCACCGCGCCGATTATCTTGCGATCAGCGTTCATATAGGGAGACACAACCAAAGAGGAACCCGAAAGTGAAAAAAGCTTGTTTTCCGAGCCAATAAATATGCGCACACCTTCGCCCTGTTCGGACAATTGCAGGAATTCCGATATGTCGCGTTTTTTTTCCAGATCTTCGAACAGGCTGCGGATACGTTCCAGATCGGCCCCGTCGGCGGTATCGCCCAGCAAATTCGCCTGACCGCGCACGATCAACCGTTCATCCGAATCACCCGCGCCATCCCAGACCGCCAACCCCCGCGCCACCAGATCGGCGGCAAGGCTGTCCAGTTCCTGCCGGTTGACACCGATTTCGCGGTCGATCACCGCGCGCAGATCGGCCATGCTCCGCCCCTCGGCCAGCGCATTCAGGAAATTCGCCGCTTCGCGCATTGCGGATGGCGTATGGCCGGGGGCAGGGGTGAACACCCGGTTTTCCACCTGACCATCGGCAAAAACCAGCACCACAAGCGCGCGATCAGGCGCAAGGCTGACGAATTCGATATGTTTGATCGGGGCCTCTTGTTTCGGGGCCAGCACCAGCCCGGCGCCCCTGGTCATGCCCGAAAGCGCCGATCCCACACGGTCCAGCATGGCGGAAACGTCGCGTTGTTCATCGCTTAGGGATGCATCGATCATATCGCGGTCGTCGGGCGCAAGGTTGCTGACCTCAAGCAGCCCATCGACGAACATCCGCAGCCCCATCTGCGTCGGCACCCGCCCGGCGGAAACATGCGGGCTGCCCAAAAGCCCCAGAAACTCCAGATCCTGCATCACATTGCGGATGGTGGCGGCGGAAACATTCTCGCTCATCTCGCGGGTCAGGGTGCGTGAACCCACCGGCCCACCGGACGCAAGATAGCCCTCGACCACGCGCCGAAACACTTCGCGCGAACGCTCATTCATTTCGCTCAGCAAGCCGGGCCTTTCTGTCATCATGCTGCCCTTATCGGTTGCGACAGTAACTAGAAAGCCTGCGCGATATCAATCAGCCTTGCACCTGCGGGGCCGGGCCGGATATGTCAGGCGAAATTTCATATGGGTGAAGATATGCGTCCTTCTGGCAGAAACGTAGACGAAATGCGGGCAATTTCAATTGAAACGGGCGTTACCCGCCATGCCGAGGGGTCGTGCATGATCCGCATGGGCGATACGCATGTGCTTTGCACCGCCACGGTCGAAGAACGCGTGCCGCCCTTTATGCGCAACACCGGGCTGGGCTGGGTCACGGCGGAATATGGCATGCTGCCACGTTCGACCAACACGCGCATGCGGCGCGAAGCGGCCACCGGCAAACAGGGCGGGCGCACCGTGGAAATTCAACGGCTTGTCGGGCGGGCGCTGCGGGCGGGGGTGGATCGTTCCGCGCTTGGCGAACGGCAGATCACCATCGATTGCGACGTGATTCAGGCCGATGGCGGCACCCGCTGCGCCGCGATCACCGGCGGTTGGGTGGCGCTGCGGCTGGCGGTAAACCGGCTGTTGAAGGCAGGCGATCTGGTGTCTGATCCGCTGATCGATCATGTGGCCGCCGTAAGCTGTGGCATTTACGCGGGCCAACCCGTGCTGGATCTGGATTACCCCGAAGACAGCGAGGCCGGCGTTGACGGCAATTTCGTCCTGTTAGGCTCTGGTCAGATGGTCGAAGTTCAGATGTCAGCCGAAGGTGCGACCTATTCACGCAGCCAGATGGATGCGCTGCTGGATCTGGCCGACAAGGGCATCGCAGAACTGGTCGCCGCGCAGAAAGCGGCTGTGGAAAATGCGTAAGCTAGACACAAAAAAGCTGGTGCTCGCATCGCATAATGCGGGCAAATTGCGTGAAATAGGCGCGCTTTTGGCGCCGTTTGGGATTGATGTCATCTCGGCCGCCGATCTGGGCATTTCGGAACCCGCCGAAACCGAAGACACATTCGCCGGCAACGCAAGGATCAAGGCCCACCACGCCGCCCGCGCCAGCGGCCTGCCCGCGCTATCCGATGACAGTGGCATCAAGGTTGACGCGCTTAATGGCGCGCCGGGCGTTTATACCGCCGATTGGGCCGAAACAGACACGGGCCGCGACTATAACATGGCCATGGCACAGGTTTGGGCGATGGTGCAGGAAGTGTCCGCCCCGCGGCCCCACCACGCGCAATTCCACTGCACCCTGTGTATCGCCTGGCCCGATGGCCACGACGAGGTGTTTGACGGCGAAGTGCCCGGCACATTGGTCTGGCCCATGCGCGGGACACGGGGTTTTGGCTTTGATCCGATGTTCCTGCCCGCCGGCAAAACCCAGACCTTTGGCGAAATGGACCCGGATGAAAAGCACGCCATGAGCCACCGCGCCGTGGCCTTTGCCAAATTCGTCGCGGGTTGCATTCGCGGCGACGATCCCGCGCCAAAACGGCGTTTGATCTCTACCGGATCGGCATTCGAGACTACGATGGGCTATTCTCGCGCCGTGGTGCAGGGGGATTGGTGTTTCGTATCCGGCGTGACCGGCTATGATTATGCCACGATGCAGATGCCCGATGGCGTCGCCGATCAGGCCCGCAATTGCTTTGCCACTATCGCAAACGTGCTTGATGACGCGGGGTTCGGCATGGCCGATATTGTCCGGGTGCAATATACGGTGACCGATGCCGCCCTGATGGATGATCTAGTGCCCGCGCTGGGGGCCGCTTTGGGCGATATCCGCCCCGCTGCAACCGTGGTGATTGCCGGGCTGATCAAGCCGGAAATGAAGGTGGAAATCGAAGTGACCGCATTCAAGGGATGACCATGGCAGACTGGCAAAAGGGCGGATTTGGGCTTTACCTGCATTGGCCATTTTGTCAGGCGAAATGCCCCTATTGCGATTTTAATTCGCATGTTGTCGATACGATCGATCAGGCGCGCTGGAAATCCGCCTATCTGGCCGAAATTGCTCGCGCTGCGGCCGAAACGCCGGGGCGGATACTCGATTCCATCTATTTCGGCGGCGGCACCCCGTCGCTGATGGACCCGGATCTGGTTGCCGCAATATTAGACACGATCCGCAGACACTGGCGCGTGGTTAACGACCTGGAAATCACGCTTGAGGCCAACCCCACCTCGGTCGAAGCCGGGCGTTTTCGCGGCTATCATGATGCGGGCGTGAACCGAATTTCCATGGGAATTCAGGCGCTTGACGATACATCGCTGCGCGCGCTTGGCCGGCTGCATTCGGTTGCGGATGCATGGAAGGCCTATGATATCGCCCGCGATACCTTTGCCCGCGTCAGCTTTGATTTGATTTATGCACGCCAGAATCAGACCCTGAATGATTGGCAGCGCGAGCTGAACGAGGCTCTATCCATGGCCGCCGATCACCTGTCGCTGTATCAGCTAACCATCGAGGATGGCACCGCCTTTGGCGCCCGGCTGGCGCGTGGTAAACTGCCCGGCCTGCCGAACGAAGACCTTGCCGCCGATATGTATTTCCTGACGCAACAGATGACCGAACGCGCCGGGTTGCCGGCCTATGAAGTGTCTAATCATGCGGCTTCGGGTCAGGAATCACGGCATAATCTGGTCTATTGGCGCGGCGGCGATTATGTGGGAATTGGCCCCGGCGCGCATGGGCGGTTAACCTTTGACGGCACACGTCACGCAACCGAAACCCACCTCGCCCCCGCGCGCTGGCTGACAGCGGTTGAAAATAACGGCACTGGCGAAACGCTGCGCGATCCGATTTCCCCGCGCGATCAGGGCGACGAACTGATGATGATGGGGCTTCGCTTGCACGAAGGTATCGAACTCGCCCGCTATAATGACATCACCGGTAATGATTTAACAAAACAAATCAATGACTTGACCGATCTCGGCCTGGTCACATTGAATGACGGGCGACTGATGCTGACCCCCGCGGGCCGGCCGTTGCTGAATGCGATCTTGCGGCAATTGCTGGCCTGATCACGACGACAGCTTGCGGCACAGATCATCCAACCCATCGAGCGTTTCATAGCTGATCGTTATCCGCCCGGCTTCCTGCCCCGGCCGATGTTCGACGATAACTTTCATCCCCAATGCCGCGCTCAAATCAGCCTCTAACGCTTTGGTATCGGCGTCTTTGTCGCCATTGTCGCGGGGCGTCGATTTCCGTTTCGGCGCGTCTTTCTTGCGGGTCAGACGTTCGACATCGCGCACCGACAGCCCCTTGGCCACGACATTTCGTGCCAAAACCGACGGATTTTCGGACGTGATCAATGCCCGCGCATGGCCCGCCGTCAGCGAACCGTCCTCGACCAGATTGCGCACATCTTCAGGCAGATGCAACAAACGCATCAAATTCGCGATATGGCTACGGCTTTTGCCCAATGCCTCGGCCAACCGTTCCTGCGTATGACCGAACCGCTCCATCAACTGACGATAGCCAGCAGCCTCTTCGATCGGGTTTAAATCGGCGCGCTGGATATTCTCTATTATGGCGATTTCAAGCACTTCGGTGTCGTTATAGTCCCGCACGACCACGGGCACTTCGTGCAATTTTGCCCGTTGCGACGCACGCCAACGCCGCTCGCCCGCGACGATCTGATAAAGGCCGGAACCCTTGGGAAATTCCCGCACGATTAGCGGCTGAATCACACCCTTTTCACGGATCGAATTGGTCAGATCGTCCAGATCGGCGGGCTCAAACCGACGCCGCGGCTGATCGGGATTCGGCGAAATACGCTCTATCGGGACGTTCATATCCGCGCGACGGGGCAGGGCCTCGGCCCGCGTGTCGCCACCAGGCGTCACATCGGCCATCAGCGCCGACAGCCCGCGCCCCAAACCGCGCCCCTTTTGTGATTTGGTCACCATCTCGCATGCTCCCTGATCAGTGGTTTTTGCCCGAAAGTTCCTGGGCAAAGGCCCGATATGCCTCGCTCCCACGCGAATGCGTGTCGTATTCCAGAACCGACAGCGCGAACGACGGCGCCTCGCTCAGCCGGACATTACGGGGGATGACGGTCGAAAAAACCATGTCTCCCAATGTGTTACGCGCGTCCTGTTCCACCTGCAGCGTCAAATTGTTGCGCGCGTCATACATGGTTAACAACACACCCTCCATCCTCAGCTTGGGATTTGCGCTTTCGCGCACTTCGCGAATGGTCAGGATAAGCTGCGATAGACCCTCAAGCGCGAAAAATTCGCATTGCAACGGCACCAGAACCGAATCCGCGGCCACCATAGCGTTGATCGTCAAAAGGTTAAGCGACGGCGGGCAATCAATCAGCACATAATCAAAGCCGAACCCGTCCATTTCGGCCTGCCGCAGCGCATCATGCAACAAATGCGCGCGCCGCCCATGCGCCGCCATCGCCATGTCGGCCGAGCTCAGATCCGTGGTCGCAGGCGTGATCCAAACGCGCTCAATCCTGCTTGGCTGCATCACATCGCCCAACGGCATGTTCTCAAGCAACAGATCATAGGTCGTGTGATCGCGCTGATCGACACCCAACCCGGTCGAGGCATTTCCCTGCGGATCGAGATCGACCAGCAACACGCGGTGGCCAATTTCTGAAAGGGCCGCGCCAAGATTGATCGTCGTCGTCGTCTTGCCCACGCCACCCTTTTGATTGGCTATTGCGATGATTTTCGGGCTTTTCGCGCTGGGGGAATCAGACACGCCTGATATCTCCGATCTTTAGGATCACCGCCTGATCATCAGTGCGGCTGGGATATTCATCCACCCGAAACGCCCAAGTTTCAAGCGCATCAGTCATTTCGTTGGCCACTTGGGCGCCTTTTGGAAAAAGCGCGATGCCATGCCGGGCAAGATGCGGTTCAGCAAGGCCGATCAGCTCGCGCAGCGGCGCAAGCGCACGGGCGCTAATGATATCGGCACCTTGGGGCGGCAGGTCTTCGATCCGGGCGGTCAATACTTCGGCGTTGATACCGGTTTCGCGAATCACCGTGCGCAGGAACACCGCCTTGCGCTGATCCGATTCGACGCAGGTGATTTGAAGATTCGCAGCCCGTTCATGGGCCAAAATCGCGATGACCAGACCGGGGAAGCCGCCGCCGCTGCCCAGATCCAGCCATTTAGATGCATTTTCCGGCGCTAAATCAAACAGTTGCGCAGAGTCGAAAAAATGTCGGTCCCAGAGATGCGCCAGCGTGGTTTTGGCGACCAGATTGATGGCCGGGTTCCATTTCTGCAGTAGCCCCGCATAGATATCGAAGCGTTGCGATGTTTCACGTGAAACGCCGGTGGCGGCCTGAAATGCGGCCCGTGCATGGTCGGTCATGACGCGATTTTCTTGTCCCGTTGCCGCAGTCGGGCAAGCAATAGTGTCAATGCGGCGGGCGTCATTCCTTCGACCCGGCCAGCTTGACCGATCGTTGCAGGGCGAATTTTATGCAATTTGTCCCGCAGTTCGCTGGAAAGGCCACTGAGCCCGTTATAGTCAAAATCCCCCGGGATAGAGATGGATTCATCCCGTTGCAACGCTGCGACATCCTTGTGCTGACGGGTAATATAGGTCGCATAAAGCGCATCACGGGCGACCTGTTCCTGAATATCGTGGGGAAATTGATCCCAGCCGGGAATCAGCGCACCGATTTTGTCATTGTCAGCATCAGGAAAGGTAAACAATTGCAGTCCATCACGCCGTGCGCCATCGGCGCTGACCTTGATTCCCGCGACAGCGATTTCGCGCGGGGTTAGCGAGGTGGCTTGCGCCGCGGTTTTTGCAGCGGTTAAAAGCGATATTTTTTCAGCAAAAGCCGCTTTGCGGGCGTCGGATACCAGGCCCCATTGTTCGCCCAACGGCGTTAAACGTTGGTCGGCATTATCCGCGCGCAGCGACAGCCGGAATTCGGCACGCGACGTAAACATTCGATACGGTTCGGTCACCCCGCGCGTGATCAAATCATCGATCATCACCCCGATATAGGAATTATGCCGCGCGAATTGCGCGGGCGCTTGGCCAAGAACGGCCAGTGCAGCATTGGCGCCGGCAACGAGCCCTTGGGCGGCGGCCTCTTCATAACCGGTGGTGCCATTGATCTGCCCGGCCAAAAACAGCCCCGGCACATCGCGGAGTTCAAGCGACGCAGTCAAGGCGCGTGGGTCGATATAGTCATATTCGATCGCGTATCCGGGTTGCAAAATCCTAACATTTTCAAGGCCGTAGATAGAACGCACATAGGCTTCTTGCACATCTTCGGGCAAAGAGGTTGAAATTCCGTTAGGATAGATCGTGTCGTCATCAAGCCCTTCGGGTTCCAGAAAGACCTGGTGGCCGTCTTTGTCAGCGAATCGGACGACCTTATCTTCGATCGAGGGGCAATAGCGCGGGCCTACACCGTTGATATTGCCGCTATACATCGCTGATTTATCAAGGTTATTCCGGATAATGTCATGCGTGCGGGCGTTGGTATGGGTCACGCCGCAGGCAACCTGGCGCAACACGGGCGCCTTGTTCATGAAGGAAAACATGACGGGATCTTCGTCGCCGGGTTGCGAATCAAGCAAATCCCAGCGAATCGTTTTTCCATCAAGCCGTGGCGGCGTGCCGGTTTTCAGCCGCCCGAGCGGCAGGCCAAAGCTGTCCATCCGTTCGCCCAGCTTGACCGAGGCGCGATCACCCATCCGCCCGCCGGGACGCGTGGTGTTTCCGATATGAATCACACCGCGCAGGAACGTGCCCGAGGTGAGCACCACGGCGCCGGCGTTAACCTCGGACCCGTCGGCCAGAATGACGCCACGCGCATGACCGTCGCGCATGATCAGGTCGATCACTTCGCCTTCGATAATCCGCAGATTTGGCTGGGCGGCGAGTTCGGATTGCATCCGCTGTCGGTAAATCTTGCGATCCGTTTGGGCGCGGGGGCCTTGGACGGCGGGGCCTTTGCGACGGTTCAACAGACGAAATTGGATGCCAGCAGCGTCACCAACGCGGCCCATCAGCCCATCCAGCGCATCGATTTCACGCACAAGATGGCCTTTGCCGAGCCCCCCGATCGCCGGATTGCACGACATTACCCCAATGCCATCGCGAGTCAGCGTCACCATTGCGGTGCGCGCACCGATTCGCGCCGCGGCAGCAGCAGCTTCGGACCCGGCATGGCCGCCGCCGACGACCAGCACATCAAAATCATCGTGTTTCACGTGAAACAGCTCCTATTTGCCGATGCAAAAGCTGGCAAAGATTTCGTCAAGAATATGCTCTACATCAACACGCCCGACAAGGGAATCAAGCGCGCGAATCGCGCTGCGCAATTCCTCGGCCGCGATTTCGGCGCGATCCGGGCCGTTCATTACCTCGATTCGTGCCAAATCCAAAGCGTTCAGCGCGCGGGTGATGGCCTGGCGATGACGCAGATGCGTGGCGGACGACGCAGAGGCCGCGCGCGTTTCCAGCACTGCGGCAATTCGGGTGATCAGAATATCGACGCCCGTGCCAGTGGCGCCAGAAATGGCGAAATCATCCCCCTGGCGGAGATCGGCTTTGGAAAGCGCAATGATATCATCTGGTTGCGCCGCCATCCCCAGCGAATCATCCGGGTTTTCCAGTAGGAAAATCCGTAGATCCGCGGCCTCGGCCCGGGTGCGGGCGCGTGCAATGCCGATACGTTCGACCACGTCATCGGATTCGCGCAGCCCGGCGGTATCAAGAAAAGTCACCGCGATGCCGCGCAGATCCATCCGCACTTCGATCACGTCGCGGGTGGTGCCAGCAATTTCCGAAGTGATCGCGGCATCGCGGCCCGCAAGCGCATTCAAAAGCGTGGATTTACCCACATTGGGCGGGCCGATGATCGCAACCTCGAACCCTTCGCGCACGCGTTCGGCGGCATGGGCGCCGGCGGCCTCGGCCCGCAAAGATACGGCCGTTTTATCAACTAAATCAATGACTTCGCCTGTCACATCGACCGGCACATCTTCATCGGCGAAATCGATCGTGGCCTCGATCAAAGCGGCGGCGCGGATCAGGGTCTTGCGCCAGCTATCGGCCTTTTGCCCCAAAGCGCCCGAAAAAATCTGCATCGCTTGTTTGCGCTGTGCCTCGGTCTCGGCCTCGATCAGATCGCCAAGACCTTCGATTTGCGCCAGATCGAGCCGTTCATTGATCAGCGCGCGGCGGCTGAATTCACCGGGTTCGGCCAAGCGCAGCCCGTCGATCTGCCCGAGCGCGTCGAGAACCGCGTTGATGATCGCGACCGAACCATGCAGATGCAATTCCACCACTTCTTCGCCGGTAAAGCTGTGATCGGCATCGAACACGACCACCAGCGCCTGATCCAGCACATCACCACGCCAGCGCAGCCGTCTGAGCGAGGTGCGGCGGGCAGGCGGCAGATCGCCGGCCAGTGCGCGCCCGGCCGAAAACGCAAATGGCCCGGAAATCCGGACCACCGCAATACCAGCCTTGCCGCGCGCAGAGGCGAGGGCATAGATCGTATCCATGAGTTAACTGTTCATCGAATCAAAGAATTCAGCGTTGGTTTTGGTCTGTTTCAGCTTGGAAATCAGGAATTCAATCGCATCGGTCGTGCCCATCGGGTTCAAAATCCGCCGCAGGACATAGGTTTTCTGCAGATCGTTTTTATCGACCAGCAATTCTTCCTTGCGGGTGCCGGATTTGAGGATATCCATCGCCGGGAAAATCCGTTTATCAGCGATCTTGCGATCCAGCACGATTTCACTGTTGCCGGTGCCTTTGAATTCTTCGAAAATCACTTCGTCCATGCGGCTGCCGGTGTCGATCAGCGCGGTCGCGATGATGGTGAGCGAGCCACCTTCTTCGATATTGCGCGCGGCGCCGAAAAACCGTTTCGGCCGTTGCAGCGCATTGGCATCGACACCGCCGGTCAGCACCTTGCCCGAGCTGGGCACGACAGTGTTGAAAGCGCGGCCCAGACGGGTGATCGAATCAAGCAAAATCACCACATCGCGTTTATGTTCAACCAGGCGCTTGGCCTTTTCGATCACCATTTCGGCCACGGCAACGTGACGCGACGCCGGTTCGTCAAAGGTTGACGACACGACCTCGCCCTTGACGGAACGCTGCATATCCGTGACTTCTTCGGGGCGTTCGTCGATCAAAAGCACGATCAGATAGCATTCCGGGTGATTTTGTTCGATCGAATGCGCGATATTTTGCAACAGCACGGTTTTGCCGGTGCGCGGGGGGGCCACAATCAGCGAACGCTGACCCTTGCCGATAGGCGCCACCAGATCGATGATACGGGCCGAACGATCCTTGATCGTCGGGTCTTCGATTTCCATCCGCAGGCGTTCATCGGGATAAAGCGGGGTCAGGTTGTCAAAGTTGATCTTGTGGCGGGTTTTTTCGGGGTCTTCGAAATTGATCGCGGTCACTTTGGTAATGGCAAAGTAACGCTCATTCTCGCGCGGGGCCTGGATCACGCCATCCACCGTGTCGCCGGTGCGCAGGCTGTGCTGGCGGATCATCTCGGGCGAGACATAGATATCATCGGGGCCGGGCAGATAGTTGGCCTCGGGCGAGCGCAGAAAGCCGAAACCGTCCTGCAGCACCTCAAGCACACCATCGCCGGAAATTTCCCATCCGTCTTCGGCCCGTTCCTTGAGGATCGAAAACATCATATCGCCCTTGCGCATGGTCGAGGCATTCTCGATCTCAAGCTCTTCGGCAAGGGAAAGCAAATCTTTGGGGCTCCGGGCCTTGAGTTCCGCAAGTTTCAAACGCTCAAGCATCATAAATATCCGCACAGGCCCGCAGGCATGGTTCTATCATAGGGAAATGCACCGGTCGGACGACCGGGCTTGTCGCTAGATAGGCCCATGCGGGCCGCGAGTCAACGATTCAGAACGGGCGAGCGATCACCATGATCACGATCACGACCATCAGCAAGGTCGGCAATTCATTCATCATCCGGTAACGCTTGCCCGTTAACGTATTCGTGCCCGCCACGAATTCCTTGCGCCGCGCACCCAGCCAGTGATGAAACCAGGTCATCGTGATCACCATCGCGGCCTTGACCCAGGGCCAGCCGGTGCCCCAATCGATAATGCCGGGCGTGAACACCAACAGCAGCCCGAAAATCCAGGTCGATGTCATCGCCGGGCCCATGATGAAGCGATAGAGCTTCAGTTCCATATCCTGAAACATCCGATCGGTTTCGCTGCCCGGTTGCACATTTTCAACGTGGCGCACGAACAGCCGTGGCAGGTAAAAAATCCCCGCCATCCAGGCGATGACCGAAATCACATGCAGTGATTTTGTCCAAAGATAGGCTTCGCCCAGAAATCCGGTCATTTGTTTTCCCTTCGGTGCTTCAATGCTTCTAAAATAAATATCTTAAAGAAAAAGAAAGATGAAGATGATGTAGGCCCTGTGGATAAGGTGAATTATTCGGTTTCCGGCAGGGATGTCCACATGCGGATAACCTTTCCACCGGGGCGGGGAATAACTATGGATAATGAAAAATTTTCCCGTTGTTATAGTTGTTTACAAGATTGAAACCTGTGGATAACCCTGCGCATGCAGCGGGAGAACCCGGGATAACCGACTTATCCCCATCACCGCGATACGCGCTTTCCCAAGCGGATAACTTGGCCCCGGATGGATGCGGTAATGGGTGGGATTGGCGGTTTGCGGCAATCCTGATAGTTATCCGGGCAACCGCCCCCGCGCTTATACGGGGTTTTTCCACAGGGTTCGCATGGCCGCAGATATCATCCTCGCCTCGACATCCCGGATCCGGCAGGAATTGCTGCGCCGGGCCGGCGTTGATTTCACCGCCCATCCCGCGCGCATAGACGAGGCCGCGATCCGTGACGCCATGCTGGCCGAGGGCGCGCGGCCCCGCGATATCGCCGATGCGCTGGCCGAGGCCAAAGCCCGCAAGCTGGGGCAGCGATACCCCGATGCCGTGGTGATCGGGTGTGATCAGGTGCTGGATCTGGGCGGTGTGATGCTGACCAAGCCCGCAACCCCGGATATGGCCTGTGATCAGCTTGCCGCGCTTGGCGGGCGGACCCATCATCTTTATTCGGCGGCTGTCATTTACCATCAGGGCACGCCTGTCTGGCGGCATATCGGCCAGGCGCGGATGGTGATGCGCGAACTTTCGCCCGGCTATATCGTCGATTACGTCGCGCGAAACTGGGAGTCGATTCGCCATTCCGTCGGCGGCTACAAGATCGAAGAAGAAGGCATCCGTCTGTTTTCCGACGTGCAGGGCAGCACCTTTGTGGTTCAGGGCTTGCCGCTTGTGGAAATTCTGGCTTATCTCACCCAAAGGGGGGATTTGCCGGGATGAGTGAGACGAAAATTCCATTGGCAGGCGTCATCGGATCGCCTGTCGCGCATAGCAAATCGCCCGCGTTGCATGGCCACTGGCTGGCGCGCTATGGCATTCGCGGGCATTATATCCCGATGGATGTGATGCAGGCCGATTTGGCGGAATCGCTGCGGATTTTGCCGAAACTGGGGTTTGTGGGCGTTAATGTCACGATCCCGCACAAGGAACATGTGCTGGAACTGGCCGATCTGGTGACCGATCGCGCGGCGCTGATCGGGGCGGCGAATACGTTGATTTTCCGCGGTGATGGCAAGATCCATGCCGATAATACCGATGGTTACGGATTTATCGAAAATCTGCGCCAAAATGCCCCGGGATGGGATGCGAAATCCGGCCCCGCCGCGGTGATTGGCGCCGGTGGTGCCGCGCGCGCGGTGATCGCATCGCTGATCGAGGTGGGCGTGCCCGAAATCCGGCTGGCAAACCGCACCCGCGCCCGCACCGATGCGCTGCGGGCTGAATTTGGCGCGCGGGTCGTGGTCTATGATTGGGTCCATGCCGGCGCGATGCTTGAAGATGCCCGCACGGTGGTCAATGCTTCGTCGCTGGGGATGGTGGGCAAGCCTGAATTGCGGCTGTCGCTTGATGCGCTGTCGCCCCAGGCGGTGGTGACGGATCTGGTTTATGCGCCGCTGCGCACGCCGCTGCTTGAACGTGCGGCCGAAATGGGGGCGCATACGGTCGATGGGCTGGGGATGCTGCTGCATCAGGCCGTGCCGGGGTTTGAACGTTGGTTCGGCACAAGGCCGGTGGTCGATGACGATCTGCGCAATGTGGTGTTGGGCCAATGAAACGGCCGTTTCTGCTGGGGTTGACCGGATCGATCGGGATGGGGAAATCCACGACTGGCGCGATGTTTGCCGATCATGGCTTGCCGGTCTGGGATGCGGATGCGGCTGTGCACCGGCTTTATGCGCGGGGTGGCGCTGCCGTGCCGCTGATCGGGGCGATTTGCCCAGATGCAGTGGTGGGTGGCGCCGTCAGCCGCGATATGTTGAAACAGTGGATCGCCCGCGATCCCGCGGCGCTGGCCCGGATCGAAGCGATCGTTCATCCGCTGGTGGCCCGCGACCGCGCCGATTTCATCGCGCAAAGCAAGGCCGACATTCTGGTATTCGATATTCCGCTGCTGTTTGAAACCGGCGGCGAGGCCCAGATGGATGCGGTCGCGGTGGTTTCCGCCCCGCCTGATGCGCAACGCGAACGGGTTCTGGCCCGGCCCGGCGCATCGCTTGCGCAATTCGATATGATCCTGGCCAAACAGATGCCCGATGCCGAAAAACGCGCCCGTGCCGATTATGTGATTGAAACCACCAGCCTTGATGCCGCCCGCGCCAAAGTGGCCGCAATCGTGGCCGATATCCGCAAGGGGGATCGCGATGCGTGAGATCGTGCTAGACACTGAAACCACCGGGTTTGACCCGCTTTCGGGTGACCGGATCGTGGAAATTGGCTGTGTCGAACTGGTGAACCACATGCCCACCGGGCGCACCTATCACCAATATATCAACCCCCAACGTTCCATGCCGGCCGAGGCATTTGCCGTTCATGGGCTGGGCGACGAATTTCTGGCCGATAAGCCGGTTTTTGCCAAGATCGGGCAGGATTTTCTGGATTTCGTCGGCACGGATGCCCGGCTGGTCATTCATAACGCCAGTTTCGATATGAAATTCCTGAATGCCGAGCTGAAATGGATCGGCCTGCCGTTAATCGCGCTGGACCGGGCCGTTGATACGCTGGAAATGGCGCGGCGGAAATTTCCCGGCTCGCCCGCGACGCTGGATGCGCTCTGCCGTCGGTTCGGGATCGACAATAGCAATCGCGTGCTGCACGGCGCGCTGCTTGATAGTGAAATTCTGGCCGAAGTTTATCTGGAATTGATCGGCGGGCGGCAGCCTGATCTGGTTCTGGCGCCGCAAAACACCCGCAGCCACGGTGCGGCCGCCACGCAATGGCGCGCGATGCCGCGCCCACAGCCCTTGCCCCCACGCCTGACCGAACAAGAAGCCGCCGCCCATGCCGCCTTCGTCCAGTCGCTGGGCGAAGGGGCATTGTGGCTTAAACAGTGATCAGTTGACCTTGGCAGCCTCGGCCTGGCGGGCGGCGTTATGGCGATAAAGCTGCACGAAATCGATGTTATCTAGGTTGAGCGGCGGGAAACCGCCATCGCGGGTCACGTCATTCACGATCCGGCGCACAAAGGGAAAAATCATGCGCGGACATTCGATCAGCAAAAAGGGATGCATCTGATCCTCGGGCACATTTTCGATGTGGAAAATGCCGACGTAATCCAGTTCCAGCAGGAAATATGTTTCCTCTGTCCCTTCGGCCTTCGAGGTGATGCGGAATTTCGTTCCGACTTCGTATTGATGGTCGATCGACCGTTTTTTGGCGTCAAGGCTGACCTGAACATTGATGTTCGGCTTTGCTTCGCCGCTCAGGCCCTTTTGCGCGACGATATTTTCAAACGAAAGATCGCGGACAAATTGGCCTAGCACCTGCATCTTGATGGCCGCAGGTGCCGGGGCGGGGGTTTCACCGTTTTCAGCCATTGGATACTCCTCTAAAGCCATTCACGATTTGTCTAGCAGAGGGATGCTATACGCTCAATGCCGTGTCCAGCCCGAAGGCCCCTGCGGCGGCATATGTGTGGGCTTTTTGTTGAGGGTCACATCCTCCCACTCGCCTTCGATGATATCGCCGCGGGCCTCGGGTTGCGGGCTGCGCGCGGCATAGCCATGCACCTGCATCCGCTTTTGCATATAGCGCATGATCGCGGTCTGGACATAGGGCACCAGCAACAGCAGCCCGATGGTGTCGGTGAAAAAACCGGGCGCAATCAACAGCATACCGGCGATCATCACCATCGTGCCCCGGGCAATCTGTTCTGCGGGATCGCCCAGTTGGTGGAATGTATTGCGCAGCCGCGCGGCCGCCAATGCCCCTTGCGCGCGCAAGATCCACACCCCGAACACCGCCGACAGAATGACCAGCGCCAGCGTCAACCAGAGCCCGATGGCCGCGCCCACCTGAACGAAAAGCGCGATTTCGATCAGCGGCAGCAGCACAAAAATCAGCAACAAACGCATGGCATCCTCATATTGTTTTGGGCGCGGGCGTGGTGGACTTGATACCCGGCCTGCCTTACATATGTGTTCTAGGCCGCCGTTTCCACATCCCGACCGCAAAAGAGGTATCGATGAGTTCTGCAATTGTTCAACTTCTGGTTTTGGCAGGGGTAGCGATATTTCTGATTTTGCGTCTGCGTAATGTGCTTGGCACGCGCGACGGGTATGAGCCGCCCCGCACCAGCGCCCCGGGGGTTGAGGCAGACGTTGCCGCGCGCCGTATCCGCGACGGGTTCGAGGTGATCGAAGGCGGCCCGGATCGCGATATTACGGATCACGTTTCCGATGGTTCGCCTGCGGCGGTGGCGCTGGCCGCAATCAAACAGGCCGAGCCCGATTTCAGCGTCCGCGAATTTCTGGGGGGCGCGCGTGGCGCCTATGAAATGATCCTGATGGCCTTTGAAAACGGCGATCTGAACAGTGTCAAACCCTTTCTGAGCCCCGATGTCTACGAAGCCTTTATCGATGTCGTCGCCGCGCGCGAGGACGAAGGTCTGACGGTGGATGCCCAGTTCATCGGTGTGCGTGAACTGGATCTGCATGACGCAAGCTTTGACTCTGCCACGAACGAGGCCGAGATTTCCGTGCGTTTCGTGGGCGAATTGACCTATGCCGTGCGCAATGCCGAAGGCGATATCGTCGAAGGCGACCCGAACCAGATCAAGCGCCAAAGCGATATCTGGACCTTTGGCCGGGTGGTTGGCACCGATGACCCGAACTGGCAGCTTGTCGCGACCGGTGGCTAAGGGCGTGTCATGACGCGCCGTTCCCTGACCCCTGATGAGGCCGAGTTATGGGAACGGGTGCGCCAGACTGCGCGCGCGCTTCATCCCGAACGCAAACAACCCCCCGATCCCGCCCCGCGCCCCGCGCCGAAATCCGCCCGGGCACAAACCGCGATTCCGCGTTTCGCCGTGGGCGATACGGCGCCGCGCGGGGGCGAGACACGCGATCTGATACCCAGCCCGCGCGCGGCGCTGGCCAAGGCGCCGCTGCAGATGGACCGGCGCAATTTTGAACGGATGAAGCGTGGGAAACTGTCGCCCGAAGCGCGGCTGGATCTGCATGGCAAAACGATGGCCGAGGCCCAGCCCGCGCTGCGCGATTTCATTTTCCGCGCGCATAATGATGGCAAACGGCTGGTGCTGGTGATCACCGGTAAGGGCAAACACCGCGATGACGGCGGCCCGATCCCGGTGCCGCATGGCGTGCTGAAACATCAGGTGCCGCAATGGCTGGCGATGGCCCCGCTGCGCGCCATGGTGCTTCAGATAAGCGAGGCGCATTTGAAACACGGCGGGGGCGGGGCCTATTACATTTATCTGCGGCGCGGGCGTTAAAGCATATATCGGCTGACATCGGTGGATCTGGTCATATCGCCCAGATTCTGTTCGACATAGGCAGCATCGATCATCACGCTATCGCCGCCACGGTCGGGCGCGGTGAACGACAGCGTTTCAAACACCCGCTCGATCACGGTATAGAGCCTGCGCGCCCCGATATTTTCAATCGTATGGTTCACATCGGCGGCAATCCGGGCAATCGCGGCAATACCGTCATCGCTAAAGGTGACGGATACATCCTCGGTCGCCATCAGCGCGCGATATTGCAGCGTCAGCGCATTATCGGTTTCGGTCAGGATGCGCACGAAATCGCCCTCGGTCAGGGCGCGCAATTCCACCCGGATCGGCAGACGTCCCTGCAATTCGGGCAGCAGATCGCTGGGTTTCGCGATATGAAACGCGCCCGATGCGATGAACAGGATATGATCGGTTTTTACCGGCCCGTGTTTGGTGCTGACGGTCGTGCCCTCGATCAGGGGCAGCAGATCACGCTGCACGCCTTCGCGGCTGACATCGGCGCCGCGCGCATCGGAACGGGCGCAAACCTTGTCTATTTCGTCGATAAAGACAATGCCGGCCTGTTCGACGGATTCGAGCGCGGTGCGGGTAACGGTTTCATCATCCAGCAGCTTGTCGGCCTCTTCGCTGATTAATGCGTCATAGCTTTCGGCGACGGTCATTTTCTTGCGGATCTTGCGGGCGCCAAAGGCTTTGCCGAAAATATCGCCGATATTCATCATGCCGCCCATTTGCGGCTGGCCGGGGATTTCAAACGCGCCCATCGGGTTGGACGTGTCATTCAGTTCCAGCTCGATCACAGTGGCGTCAAGCTCGCCCGCCTTGAGCTTGCGGCGGAACATGTCGCGGGTTTGTTCGCGGGCATCCGTGCCGGCCAACGCCTCGATCACGCGGTTTTCGGCGGCCAGGTGGGCGGCGGATTTCACATCTTCGCGCATATATTCGCGGGTCTGGGCAATCGCGGCATCGGCAAGATCGCGGATGATCTGTTCGACATCGCGCCCGACATAGCCGACTTCGGTGAATTTCGTGGCCTCGACCTTGATGAATGGCGCGCGGGCCAGTTTCGCCAGCCGCCGGCTGATTTCGGTTTTGCCGACGCCGGTGGGGCCGATCATCAGGATATTCTTGGGATAAACCTCGTCGCGCAGATCATCGGCCAATTGTTTACGCCGCCAGCGATTGCGCAAGGCCACGGCCACGGCGCGTTTGGCGTCATTCTGGCCGATGATGAAACGGTCAAGCTCGGATACGATTTCACGGGGGGTCAGATCGGTCATTTGCGGATTTTCTCTACGGTCAGTTTTCCGTTGGTATAGACACAGATATCGGCGGCAATCGCCATCGACCGGCGGGCGATATCTTCGGCATCGGCGGCGCTGTCATACATGCCGCGCGCAGCGGCCAGCGCGTAATTGCCGCCCGAACCAATCGCCGCGATATCATGTTCGGGCGCCAGCACATCGCCCGCGCCGGTGATGACCAGCAATTCTTCGCCGTCGCTGACGATCAGCATCGCTTCGAGCTTTTGCAGATATTTATCGGTGCGCCAATCTTTGGCCAGTTCAACACTGGCGCGGGCAAGCTGGCCGGGCGATGCCTCTAACTTGGCCTCTAGCCTCTCTAACAAGGTAAACGCATCGGCGGTCGATCCGGCAAAACCAGCCACCACGTCAAACCCGCCGGGGCTGAGCCTGCGCACCTTGCGCGCGGTGCCCTTGATCACGGTCTGGCCCAGACTGACCTGACCATCGCCCGCAATCACGACTTCGCCATTCTTGCGCACGCCGATAATGGTGGTCCCGTGCCATCCGGGAAATTGTTCGCTGGCCATGATCTGCTCCTGTTACCTCGGCCCTATATGGACATCCGGGCTGGCGCGCACAACCATCTTGCTTGTCGCGCGATGCGGCCAAAGCTAGGGTCCGCCGCTATGGATAACGCCAAAACCATCCGCATCCACCTGCCGCCCGACATGCTGCAATCGGCGCGGGCGGGGGCGCATAATTTCATCGCGCGGCTGGAAAATGCCGTGCGTGACCGGGGCTGGGATGTGGCGTTTCGGCCCAATTCACCGGCGGCTTTGCTGCGCTCGGCCGGGTTCGCGGGTTATTCATTGTTTCACATGGAACAACCCTTTCATGCCAGCGCGCTGAATATGCGGATGACGGGTTTCGCGCCCTTTTGGCGGATCGAGCCGACAAACACCCGCTGGGAATGGCGCGTTGCCCGCGCCGCGTTCGATGCGCGCAGCATCGACCCGGACAGCGCCCGCCAATTCGCGGATCGCTGGCGCAAATGGCGGTTTTCTGCGCCCACACAGCGCACCGGTCATGTCTATATCCCGCTGCAGGGCATGCTGACCACGCGGCGCAGCTTTCAAACCGCAAGCCCGATCGATATGATTG
>Ga0265293_10003002_pt1 | contig 32348 bp, 38 predicted proteins | sample Munlanlewell138R_FD_192505 | JGI IMG/M metagenome (GOLD analysis project Ga0265293, IMG submission 192505) | Leachate microbial communities from a municipal landfill in Southern Ontario, Canada - Leachate well 138R | ecosystem: Engineered > Solid waste > Landfill > Unclassified | place: Canada... | reverse complement strand
GGGTCTGATTATGCGTGGATTTCCAGCTAGGGGGGGTCTGATTATGCGTGGATAACCTGCTGAATTAACAGGGTTTTCCACAAGGGGGGTCTGATTATGCGTAAGATTGGCGGCCAGGCCTCGGTTCCAGGTACAAAAAACCCGGCGCGGTGGCCGGGTCTTCTGGAAGGGTCAGGCTTGAGGGTAGCGGTAGGGGATAGGCGGGGGGCTCGGCATCATCAGGATGCCGCCAGTAACCTGCTTGACCTTCGCCTGGGGGTACACGGCCAGAACCTTCTGGAGTGCGGGAAGAAATTTCTTCTTGAAATTCTTGTCAGCTTCCGGGCCTCCGTACTCTTGGCCGAACTGCTCCCGTAGGTTGCGCCAGTGCAGCACCAGGGGGCGGCCGTTGATCCTGTGCAGCCGGTCGGCCAACATGGCGTAAATGTCCATTGCCAAGGCGCTGCCGGTGAGTGCGTTCAAAGCTCGCAAGTCCAGCGGAACCGCGTGATCTGTCAGGGTCTGGAAGTATTCCTGGGAAAAGGTGATAACGCCGGGCCATAGTGCGCCCTGGTCGTCGTGGTTGCCTATCCAGGCCTCGAACCGCTGAATCGGCTTGCCGTCATAGGTGATCGCGGTGGTGGCCGTGGTGAAGCCCAGCGTCATGCTACACGCTGACAGCGCCATGATCTGCTTTCTGAAATTGGTATAGCTCCCGGTCTTGCCTCCGGTCGCGTCTTTGCCTAGCTGCTTGAGAAATGCGCTCGCGCTGTTGCCTACCTCGATTTCTGGCGACTTGCAGCGTAGCGCCTGGGTGTTCAGGTACGCCATAACCAGGCGCGGCATAGGGCCGTAGGGGATCGGCTGCTGAACGAACTTTTTGCCGTCCCATAGCTTGCCAGCCCGAACGTACAGGCCAGCCCCTCCGCACGTTCGTTCAAACTCCAGGCCGTCCACCTTGGAGCGCGGCAGCCCCACCTGGCACATGATCGAGTGCATGAATGTCAGGTCATCGTTGCCAGGGTCTTCTGTTTCGATTGTGACGCCAGCGCCGATTAGCTCCCGCTCCTGCCGGGTCAGTGGCGCTTTCCGCTCTTTCTTCTTGATCGGGGCAGGGGTGGCGGGCGGCTTGGCCGGTGCCTTGTTTTTGGGCTTGGCCTGGTTCTTTTTGGCGTCACCTTCTTCTACAGCCTCCAGGGCCATGCCGGTGGCCAGCTCGTCAGCAGCCTGGTGGATCTGGTACGGCTGCGGGGTCTTGGCTTGGGTGGCCCGCTGGGTTTCGGCGTACTTCCGGGCCACTTCTTGCGCGGTTTCGGCACTAAGGCCCATGTTTATCAGTTTTTGCCGATATTCTTTTTCGTTGACCTGCTCCATAGTGGACACTCCGTTAAATTACGCTCTAATGCGTTCGATTCTTGTTGAATGCCCAGCCAACGTATAAACTCAACTATGCGTATATAGGTGGTTGGTTGGGCTTGAAGGCCTGCCTTTGGCGCACCTAGCCAGCGCCACTGTGCTGAGGTATCGCGCCACATGCCGCCACTCCGAGCCCCGTCCTGTCAAGGAACGGGGCTTTTTTTTGCCCAGCCCGGAAGGCTTGGACACCTTGACACGGATAAAGGACTTCTGTTGCAAAACCAAATGACCGTGGCGACGGATTAGGTTAGTATATATCGTAAGCCTAACCGGAACAAACGGAATGCACTAAGAGCCAATAAATGAAGTCTTCAAGCAAATCAAGGAAAATCTTTGCCGTTCAGGTGAAAAAACACCGACTGGCAAAGGGTTGGCGGCTGGAGGATCTGCACCAGGCCTCTGGCCTGAGCTACAACTACCTATCAACGGTGGAAAATGGCCGCGCCAACATCAGTATGGACAACGCGGATGCCATAGCGAAGGCGCTAGGCGTCCCTTTGGCCGTACTTCTCATAGATCAGGGGCAGGAGGAGTGAAAAACTTGCGACATATGTGAAACTATGCTTCCATACGGACTAGGTTACGATATATAATGAGTCCACTATGGAAGAGAAACAGAAAAGACTTCTTCGGAAGCTACGCGGCGAACTCGGCCAGACCGTCCTTGACGCTCTGGAAGATCCCAGCGTAATCGAAATTATGCTGAACTCGGACGGGTCGCTCTGGATTGAGCGGCACGGCCAAGGGATGCAGCGTGTTGGCACCATGTCGGCACCCAATGCCGAATCCTTGATGGGCACCATCGCGGACGCACTGCATACAGTGGTAACGCGGGACAATCCCATTTTGGAAGGCGAACTCCCTCTGGACGGCAGCCGCTTTGAAGGCCTACTGCCGCCCATTGTGGGCCATCCCACCTTTACCATCCGTAAAAAAGCCTCGGTAGTCTTTACGCTCGGCCAATACGTTGAGCAGGGCATTATGACGCCTGAACAACAGGCCGCCATCGAGGCCGCCATTTTGCGACGGGCCAATATCCTGGTTGTCGGTGGCACCGGCAGCGGTAAAACCACGCTGACCAACGCCATTATTGACGGCATCAGCACGGCCTGCCCGGATGATCGTTTGGTGATTATCGAGGATACCGCCGAAATTCAGTGCAAGGCGGAAAACTCGGTGATTCTCCGGGCCAGTGTTGATGTGGATATGCTCCGATTGCTGCGGGCCACTATGCGCCTGCGCCCGGATCGCATCCTAGTGGGTGAGGTGCGCGGCGGTGAAGCTCTCGCGCTCCTTAAAGCCTGGAACACTGGCCACCCTGGTGGCGTTGCCACTATTCACGCCAACGGAGCCCATGCGGGCCTTATCCGGCTGGAACAACTCATTGCCGAGGCAACGGCGGCCGCCAATATGGCACCGCTGATTGCCGAAGCTGTGGATCTTGTAATTGCTATTGAGAAAACGAAAGGAGGTAGACGAATCAAGGAAATTATCGAAGTGAGCGGTATCAGTGAGCGCGGTACATATCAAACCCAATCTGTAGAAACCAAGTCTTTAAACACTTGCATTCAAAAGGAGAAAGCAAATGCAGTGGCGTAACCTTGCCGTTTTTGGCGCAATCCTCATGTTTATGATCGAACCAGCCCTGGCCAGTACCACCACCGGGATGCCCTGGGAAGATCCTCTGGACACCATTATGAACAGTATCACCGGCCCCGTGGCTATGGTGATCTCACTCTTAGGCGTGACCGTTGCAGGCGGTATGCTGATTTTCGGCGGCGAGCTGGGCGAATTTACTCGCCGTATCGTCATGCTGGTTCTTGTAATTGGTCTGCTGGTTTCGGCGGCCTCTATTTTGTCTCTGCTGTACGGCGGCGGCTCGGCTCTGGTGGGGTAACAGCATGAGCCAGGAGCTGCGGCGAATTCCAATCCACCGTGCATTAAACCGGCCGGATCTTCTGGCCGGTTGTGAACGGGAGCTGCTGCTAGTAACCGGGCTCATTACTTTGACGCTTGTTGTCGTCGCCCTTAATTGGGTGGCGGCAATAACGGGCGTCATTATTTGGACGGCCTGCGTCGCCGGTTTGCGAACAATGGCAAAGGCCGACCCATTTATGAGCAAGGTCTACATGCGGCATATCAAATACAAGGCTTTTTATCCGGCGCACGCGACTCCGTTTGCACCGGGAGCCAGTCATTCACGGGAGAAATAGAACATGCACGCCTTGAAGGAACATCGTTCACCTACCAAGGCGCTGCCTGACTTGCTGAACTGGGCTGCCGTCATTGATGACGGCATCGTGCTCAACAAGGACGGCAGCCTAATGGCCGGGTTTTTTTATCGGGGTCAAGATTTGGCCACAGTAACAGCGGCAGAGCGCAACCGTGTATCAGCGGTGGTCAACGCAGCTTTGTCAAAGCTGGGCAGCGAATGGATGCTGCACCAGGACGCTGTGCGCGTCGAAGCAAGGGAGTATCCAGCCCCGGAAGAAAGCGCCTTTCCTGATCCAATTACGGCCCTGATTGACCAGGAACGCCGTTATCAGTTTGGCCGGGAAGATGCTCATTACGAAAGCATTTATGCAATGGTCGTTACTTATCTGCCAGCGAAGCTAACACAAAGCAAAGTGGCAGATATGATGTTTGAAGAAACAGGGGACGCCAATAAGAAAGCGCGTAGCGGTGCCGGGGATCGGGCTCTGCGTCAATTCAAATCGGCCCTGCTGGAAATTGAAGACCGTCTTTCTAGTGTTCTGGATCTTAACCGGATGAAAGGCGTTCCTTATGTCGATGAAAGCGGCCGGGAGCATGTAAATGACCAGTTGCTGCAATTCCTGCACTATTCACTGACAGGAAACCCGCACCCTATTAACTTGCCGCCGTGCCCCATGTATCTGGATGCAGTTATTGGCGGACATGAATTCTGGTCTGGAATTGTGCCGCGCCTCGATGACAAGTTGATTCAGGTAGTGGCTATTGATGGTTTTCCGCAAGAGTCTTATCCGGGCATTTTGGCTGCACTCGACCAGGTGCCAGTGCAATACCGCTGGAACACTCGGTTTATCTTCCAAGATCCGGTGGACGCACAGGCTGGGCTCCGGGCATATCGTCGGAAGTGGCAACAGAAAGTCCGTGGTTTTTGGGATCAGGTTTTTCATTCCCAGCAAACTGCCAAGGGAAGCGTTGACCAGGACGCCGCGCAAATGGTCGCTGAGGCTGAAAGCGCATTGGCTGAGGCGTCTAGTGGCCTGGTCACTTACGGCTACTACACCAGTGTTGTGGTGCTTATGGATGATGACCGGGAACGCTTGGAGCAAGCGGCCCGGCAAATTAAGCGCCTGGTAAACAACATTGGTTTCAATGCGCGGGTTGAGTCTGTTAATACAGTGGAAGCCTGGCTGGGAAGTCTGCCTGGTCACTCGGCCCCTAATATGCGCCGTCCCATGCTTCACACGCTGCACCTGGCGGACATGCTGCCGCTGTCATCGGTATGGGCAGGGCGTGACCGGGCACCGTGTCCGTTCTATCCCAATGGCAGCCCGGCGCTGCTCCATGCAGCTACTGACGGCAGCACACCTTTCAGGTTGAACCTGCATATTGGGGATCTTGGCCACACGCTCATGCTCGGCCCTACCGGCTCCGGTAAGTCTACGGCGCTGGCTCTTATCGCTGCTCAATTCCGACGTTATAAAGACGCAACGGTATTTGCCTTTGACAAAGGCAACTCTCTGGAGCCTTTAACACGGGCGATTGGTGGCCAGCATTACAACGTCGCAGGCGATTCTGACGAATCAGAACTGTGCTTTGCTCCTTTGGCGTCCATAGATCAACCGGGAGAACTCGGCTGGGCTGAGGATTGGGTAGCCACTCTTTTGGAGTTACAAGGGCTTAAATTGAAGCCTACCCAACGAAATGAGCTGCACCGTGCCCTGGTGGCTGTCCAGGAAAAAGGAGAACGCACTTTAACCAACCTGCAAATCGAACTCCAAGACAAGGACATGAAAGATGCCCTTGAGGAATACACGATTTCCGGGGCATTGGGCCAACTGCTGGATGCGGAAGAAGACGGCCTGGCTGTTGGTTCTTGGTCGGTCTTTGAGATTGAACAGCTTATGCACCGCTCGGATCGCGTCCGGCTGCCGGTGCTTCTCTATCTATTCCACGTTATTGAACGCCGCATGAAGGGGCAGCCTTGCCTGCTGATCCTGGATGAAGCCTGGCTAATGCTCGGCAATGAGGTTTTCCGGGCGAAGATCCGGGAATGGATGAAGGTATTGCGGAAAGCAAACTGTGCCGTTTTGCTGGCCACTCAAAGCCTATCAGACGCAGCCAATAGCGGCATTCTCGATGTACTGGCCGAATCCTGCCCAACTAAAATTTTCCTTGCCAATAAGGAAGCCTCCAGCGAAGAAAATATCCAGCTTTACAAGCTGTTGGGCTGCAATGAGGCGGAAATTCGCACCATTACCGACATGATCCCTAAGCGGCAATATTTTGTGCGTGGTGAGGGTCGGCGTCGCATTGAACTGGCTATTGGCCCTGTCGCTCTGTCTTTCGTTGGCGCGTCTGGCAAGGAAGACATTGCAAGGGTCAGGGAGCTGGAAGCGGAACACGGCGAACAGTGGCCGTATTACTGGATGGAAGAAAGGGGGGTCAACCATGAATACCTTGAAGTATAAAACATTGGCGGCTGGCGTTGCGCTCGCCTTGATTATCACGTCAGCACCTCCGGCTATGGCCGGAGGTGGCGGGCTAGCTTGCCCACTATGTGCTACAGAACCTACGCAATTTATGACTCAAATGGTCAACAACGCGGAATTGGTTAAGGTGGCCATTGATGAAGCGGAAAACCTGGCATACACAATTCGCCAGTATGAAATTATGTATGAAAACATGCGCAACCTGCCAAACCATATCAAACAGCAGGCATTGGCAGACCTCCAGCGACTGGCTCAAATAGTGGCAACCGGCCGTGCTGTTGCGTATAGCTCCGGGCAAGTCGATGAAGACTATCGCCGTGAACATCGTTCTTTCGAGTATTACGAGCAAATGCAGCGCGGTGATACCGGCCAGCGTGACCACGCGGCGTTCAGTGAACGTTATCAGGACTGGTCAGAAGTAAACCATGACAGCGTGCGCGGTGCCTTGCGTGCTGCGGGCCTGCAAGCCCAGCAATTTGACCGGGAAGACTCTGCACTTCGCACCATTGAAGCGCAAATGGAAAGCGCGGCCGGGACTAAGCAACTGCTCCAGGCAGGGGGCTCTATCGCTGCCATGCAAGTGGAACAGCTCCAGAAGCTCCGGCAGCTTCAAATGGCACAGATACAGCTCCAGTCGGCACAAGTAGGCGGTTCTATCGACCGGCAGGCAGAAGACGACTCTGATTTGCAACGGGCTCTACGACCACTTGACGGCCTCGACGAAAACCGAAGCGGCGGCCTTGGTATGGGCGGTTCTATTCGTTAACTCCAAAAAGGAAAGATTCAACATGGATCTAACAGCACTGAAAAACCCGGTAGTTCTGGCCATCTTGGCGGGCTCCGTCATCGTTACCAACGTGGTGACTTACAACGTATCGGCACCGGCTGCGGATTATTGCAGCCCTGCCGTAGAACAAGCCTTGGCAGAAAATCAGGCAATGCTGGATGAACTCCGGGAGCGCCTGGCGGCGGATGATGCGGATCTGGAAAGGGCGCTTCGTCCACGCGAGGGACTAAACGAAAACCGGGGCGGCGGCCTGAACTGGAATGAGTCAATCAGGTAAGGGGGTAGTCATGGGCGCACTTCGCCAAACTGGTGTCTTGGCCGCTGTCGCTTTACTGCTTTTTAGTGGTCAGGCGCTGGGCGCGGATGCTGATGTTATTCAGTCATTGCAGGACGAATTCAGGAACCAAACCGGCACCTGGTTCGGGCCGCTAAAAAACATTGCCACTTGGCTGCTGATTAGCCTGGCTACTATTGCCTGGGCCTGGTCGGCTGGTCAAATGGTGCTAAGAAACGCGGATCTCCAAGAATTCATGGTTGAACTGGTGCGCCTTGTTATTTTCGTCGGTTTCTTTTTGGCGTTAATTCTCAATGCAGATACCTGGTCAACTGCTCTTATCAACGGCTTCATGTGGACAGGCAACCAGGTAGCAGGAACAGGGATCACGGGAGACATAAACCCGGCCGCTATTCTTGAACGCGGCTTTATTCTTGGGGCGCGAATCATTGAAGCGTCTGGCCGCTTAACCTTCGTGGCATTTGCCATCTTGGCTTTGGTAGCCCTGGTTCTATATGCCTTGATTGCCGCTTATGCACTCTTAGTAATGGCTGAAATGTATATCGTGACGGCTGCGGGTGTGCTTTTGCTCGGCTTTGGTGGCTCACAATGGACGGCAGATTATGCCAAGCGATATATCACTTATTGCGTTTCCGTTGGTGCCAAGCTGTACGTTCTTTTTCTAATTGTAGGGCTGGGCGAACAGTTTATTTACAACTGGGCGATTGGTCAGGATAAAAGTCAATTCTCTATCGTGCTGGCTATCCTGGGCGTTCTGGTAATGCTTGTTGTCCTGGTGAAGATGATTCCCGATATTATCCAGGGAATTATCAACGGTACATCCATTGGCAGCGGCACACCTTCCATTACTGGAATGGCAGCAGCAGCAGGCGGGGCGGCCATTGGTGCAACCGTAGGTGCGGCGGGCGGTGCTATGGCCGTTCGTGAAGCCTCCAAGCTGGCAGGGGAGCAGCTAGGCGGGGGTGGGGCTATGGCCTCGGCAGCGGCTCCAGGTGGCGGATCTCCGGCCGGTAATTCCTTCCTTGGCGTTCCTGCGGGCGGGCCTCCAGGGGGCGGCAGTTCTCCAGGCGCTGGAACAGGGCCGCTTCCTATGCCTGGTGGTTCTTCATCTTCGGGCGGCTCTGGCGGTGGGCGCATGGCTCACGCTGGCCAGACATTGAAAAACCTCGGCAAATCAGCAGGCCAAACCATCGGCGGCCGGATCATGGGCGATTACAACTCAACGCATGGTTCTATTGGTGGCTCGATGGCTCAAAAAATGAGGGCTGAACGGCTCGGCATGGCTGAAAGTGGCGGCGATTCCCCCCATACGGGCGGCCAACCTACTGGCGGCAATTCCGGGGGCATGAGTGGAAGCATTGGCCCCGGCGTTGCAAAAGCGGCCGCCTCGGCAGCCGGTAATGCCATGTCAGGAGAAGGCCAGGCCGGTTCTGGTCAGCAAGGGACTGGATCGCCAGACCTGGGCGGCGATTCGTCCAGCGGTCAAACCAGCAACACCAACAACAGCGGCGCAACAGCGGCGCAACAGCAGGGAAACACCGTTGAACCGGACAATTCCGGCAGCCCAAGTGAAAGCCAGCCGTATCATTCCCCAGCCGGTAAAAGCTGATTACATAAAGTGAAAAAATAGCCTGCCCTGATAGACAGGGCGGGCATTCTATTGTTTAATGGGTTATCATATAGTGTAAGTTCAAAGGAGAGCGAAACCGATGGGGAAGAAGAAAGAGCCAACACAAATTAGCTCGCCGTACCTTGCGGCTCGGCGGGAGTGGAACGAGCGTTACGGTAGCTATATCGCAACGGCAAAAATGTGGCGGGGGGTCGCTGTCACTTCTCTGGTCATTGCGGCCGTATCTGTCGGCGGGATCGTCCATTTCGCCAGTCAAAACAAGCTGATTCCGTATGTCGTGGAAGTGAATGCGGACGGGGACACGGTGCAGGTCTACCAGGCGGATCAAATGCTGCCTGCGGATCGTCGCGTTGTGCGTGCCCAGCTCGCACAGTTCATTCAAGACGTTCGTTCTGTCAGCTCGGATGTTGCAGTTCAGCGCCGTGCTATCGAGCGGGCCTATGCCCACCTGAGCGGGGATCTACCCGCATACACCGCAATCAACACCTGGTTCCGTCAAAACGTGCCGTTTGAACGTGCGCGGAATGAAACCGTTGTGGTGGAAGTGCGTCAAGTGCTGCCTCTTTCAGATAACACCTGGCGTATTGAGTGGATCGAGCGGCCCCGGTCGCGCAATGGGGAAGCCCTGCCTGCAACTCACTGGACTGGAACGGCCAACGTTGCAACCGGCGGGGAAGTGGATGCCCGCACCATCATGTTCAACCCGGTGGGCCTCTACATTCGTGAATTTGACTGGTCGCGGGACTTTTCCGCTAACTAACAAGGAGATTTTGCTGTGAAAAAGACAATGACTATTGGCCTGCTTGTTGCGGGCATCGCTGCTGCCGGGTCAGCCTCTGCAAATGGCTATGCCGTCCCTGCAATCAATGGAAACGGCGCTGATCCTCTGCCGCTGTTTTCGGAAGAAATGCCTCTGACTGAACGTGACCGTTCGGCATTGGCACGGGCTCAAGACTGGATCAATGCAGACCAGTACCCGTACCGTGATGGCCACCGAGTCACTTACCTTTACGGTGGTGGTCAAGCGACTGTCGTTTGTGCCCCGTTAAAGCTGTGCATGGTTGAACTGGAGCAAGGGGAGCGCGTTGTTCAAGATGGTGTCCACCTGGGTGATTCAGCCCGCTGGATGGTCACGCCGTCCGTGGGTGCTGGTGAGCGAACCCATATCATCATTAAGCCGGTGGAAGTCGGCCTGGAAACCTCTCTGGCCCTGGTCACTGATCGCCGCACTTATCACATGCGCCTGGTGTCGCGCCGTGATGATTATATGCCTGCCGTGGCATTTCATTACCCGGATCGTATCGCGGAACAATGGCAAGCCTACTATGAGCATGAGGCCACAGAACGCCAGCGCCGCACTTTACCGGAAACCGGGGAGAACATTGCTGACCTGGATTTCGATTATTCCATTTCCGGCTGCTCTAGCTGCTCTTGGCGTCCTCTGCGTGTTTATAACAACGGCCAGCAGACCATTATCCAAATGGGCAACAACATGAGCCAGTCAGAAGCTCCTGCGCTCCTGGTCAAGACCCGTCAGGGTGAACAACTGGTGAACTATCGCGTCCGTGAAGATCGCTATGTAGTAGATCAGGTTTTCAATGAAGCGGTTCTGATTGTTGGCGTTGGTCGTAACCAAGACCGCGTAACCATTCGCCGGACAGGTCGCTAAGGGGGAAGCCATGAAGATTAAAACCTCTCGTTTGGCGTTCGCCATTGCAGTTACAGGCCTACTCGGCGGCTGTGCCACTGTTGGGCCTTGGGATAGTCAGGAAGTGGCCCAGCTCAAAGCCAGCGATGCCCGCATGGTGGCCGGTGATGTGGTCGAAGTCCTGGTAACAGAATATGCACCAGGGCAAACCACGTTTGCCCTCTCCAACGGCAAGCCCGGATCGTTTGGAATGGCCCTTGAAAGCCAGCTCCGTGAAACCGGCTATGCCGTGGCGGTCGATGGCGAAGAAAAACCCCTTCATGCCCTGAGCCTGGCTTACGTTCTGGATGAATTGGGTCAGCCTGGCACCTATCGGGTTGGTGTTAGAGTGCAGCCCACCTACAGAATGGAACGCTTGTATCAAATTGATTCGGCGGGCCAACTCGTCCGTGGTAGTGGCGTCACAGTACGCGACGGCTCCGGTCGTAACCCTAGCGGTGTGAAAGCTCCGATAAATGCAACGCCAACAAGGGAAGGGGTGGCCGCTGCAATGCCTCGGCCTGCCTTTCCTGCTATGCCAAGCACAGCAGAACGTGTGTCCTTAGACGACTACAACACGCCAGATATGGAAACCGGCTGGTCTGTCCAAGTGCTGGCCGGTGCCAACCTCGATGACCTGGAGCGTAATCAGGCCAGATTGGAGCGCCTGGGCCGTGAGTCACATATAGTCAAGCTGGGCACGCTGGGACGCCTCCAGGCTCTGCGTGTTGGGCCTTTTGGATCGGCTGAGGAAGCCCGGCCGGTTTTGCGTGAAATGCGGACGGATCGCTATGCAGATGCGTTCCTGGTCGAACCTAAGCGCGGGGGTGGTCAATGAGTGACGAACAGCACCTGAACCCTAATGCGTCACCAGACGGGTTGGATAATCCAGCCTCTGGTGTGCGGCGCATGAACAAACTGCCATTGATTGCGGCGGGCGGCTTGGCGTTTGTGGTTATCGTTACTCTGGTTTTTGCTGCCCAGCAACGGGCCAACAAAGGCCAGAACCAGGAAGAAGCACAAACGGAAACTGTACAGGCTCGATCTACTCAAGCAGGCGCTAATGCCCTGCTTCAAGGGTACGAATTGGACGGCACTATTCCACCGGCTGGCCGGGTGAATAGCAGCCCTGAGCCTGAAACAGAAGAACAGGCAGCAGAAACAAGCCAGCCACCGGCTGCACCTCGTACCGCCTCGACTTCTGCCGCACCTCCTGCCTTTGCTCCTGAGCTGTCAGAAGCTGAACAGGAAAGGCAGAAGCGGGCTCGTCAATTCCGCGAAGACCTGTTTTATGACGCTGTAGTATCTAACACCACAGTACAGGTGCGAGACAGTAACACCCAGCGCCAGATTGATGGAGGACTGCCTGCTGGAGCTTTAGGCGCGGCAGGAAGGGCAGAAGAACAAGATAGAAGGCTTTCCGAAAACATGCGGCTTGCTAGCTCGTTTATGAACGGCGGTGGCGGCAATGGTTCGGCAAATCTACCTTTCTTTAGTGGTACTGGCGGTAGTGGCGCTGAATCTGATCCCAACCTTCGCGCTCGGAAAGATGAATTCCAGCAGACCATACGAACCTACGGATATAGCACGGAATTCAGGCAGCCGCAGCTAACGCCGTTTGAGTTACGTGTGGGCTCGGTTATCCCAGCGGTAATGATTGGCGGCATCAACTCCGATTTGCCGGGTGAGATAATCGCGCAGGTTAGCCAAAACGTCCGAGATACCAGGACGGGGCAGCATATTTTGATCCCGCAAGGTTCGCGCCTCATTGGTACTTATGACAGCCATATTGCAATGGGCCAGCGCCGGGTAATGGTCGGCTGGCATCGCGTCCAATTCCCGGACGGCTCAACAATGGAGCTGGGAAATATGGGCGGTACTGATCCGGCTGGTTATGCAGGCTTTACTGACAAGGTGAACAATCACTATTGGCGCATTTTCGGTAATGCCACCCTGCTTTCAATCATTGGAGCCGGTGCCCAGCTATCCCAACCGGATAGTAATAACAACAGCAATTCGACGGATGCACGGGAAGAACTTGCAGCGGAGCTAGGCCGCCAGTGGGGCCAAGTTGGTCAGGAAATGACTAAGCGCAACATGAATATCCAGCCGACTCTGGAGATTCGCCCTGGCTATCAATTCAACGTGATGGTCAACAAGGATCTTATTCTTGAGCCTTACGCAGAATTGCCAACAGGGAGATAAGTCATGGCGTATCTAGTGATACTGCCGATAATTGCCGGGGCGATTTTCGCCCTGGCTATTTTTCTTCGGCGCGGTACTCGCCCAACATCAAAGCGTGACCTGGTTAAGTTGGCAGTTATATCCGGTGGGTTTGTTATCCTGGCATTGGCCGCTGCTATCCACCTAACATTAAACGGGGGGATTTCGTGAGTAGGGAAGCAATCAAGGGAATGTTACAGAAAGCCAACCGCATGGCATTCTTTTTGGCGTTCATAACGATTTTCGGCTTGGTGGCCATTTATAGCGTGGAATACCTCCAGGGCGACACTAGCCGGGCGGAAAGTTTCATTGAGCCAGCGGCAACCATGTTTATAGTGTTCGGAGTGATAGCGGTTTTCTGTCGGCTTGGGGCTGGCATGATTGAAGCTTGGGAACGAGGAAAGGAATAGCCCGTTCGCCATTGGCCAAGCGGGTGCGTCACCTGCCTAGTGGTGAGCAGCCGGGGGCATCCCGGCACCAACTTGAAGGCCTGGCAATCGCCGGGCTTTTTGCTCTCTATACATTCAACAAAAGGCGCATATTGTTGAATGTTTGGCAGTTGCGATATATAATTAGTCAAGCCGGGCGGGGGCTTGCTCGATGTTCCAGGGGGAGCCCGCTGCCCGGCCCAACCAGCATAATGTTTAAAGTTAGATTGGTGGTCAAAATGGAAAACAACGCTACCGAGCTGGCCAGAACCGGATTTGTCCTGATCCGGGGGCTTCTGGACGGCCGCATAAAGGGCGGACAAAAGGCGGCCTTGGATCTTGCGGAAGCTCTCCACAACCTGCCGGATACCGGCAACACCTTTGCTTATGAACTAACGGCGCAGAAACTCCGTGAATTTGTAGCCAAGTACCCGCACCTAGGGGAGCGGCTTAAGGGGGTGGCAAATGATCTGCTTCATAACTGATATAAGCGAAGGCGAAATGGACATTCTGAGCCCGGTCAAGCATGAACCGCTGCTTGTCCTCGGCCTCGATGGCGGTTTGATTGACCAGGTGCTTGCTCCTGCCTCTGGCTGGACGCATGACGCCCTGGTTACTCAAGGTGAACGGTTAACGCCAAAAACAAAGCAAGGGGCGGAAGCCTTCCTGGGTGCCGTGTGGGTCGGGGGGACTGAGGTTTGATCTCTATGCTGATCTCCGGGGAGCTGCGGCTTTCCCGGATCTTCAAGTTAGTGGTGGCGGCCATTCCGATGCTGCTGTTCCTGGTTGTGCTGGCCTTCATCCTGTACGGCCGGTGGAAGGAAAAAAGGGGTCGTCGTGCAACTGACGATAGATGACCACGAACGGGGCAAGGACTTCGTTACCGAATCCGAGCATAAGCGGCTGCTCCAGGGAGCTGGCCAACTCCGCAATCCTGAGCGAAACCAGCTCTTGGTGATGATGCTCTATCGCCACGGGCTCCGGGAAACGGAAGCGGCCAACCTGACAATCCAGGATCTGCAACTGGAGTCAGCCCGGCTATGGGTGCGCCGGATAAAGGGCGGACTATCCACTGAACACCCGATTGAAGGGGATGAACTGCGACTGCTGCGGCGCTACCTCCGCACCAGGTCGCTGAATCTTCCCTGGCTGTTTGTGAGTGAACGGGGCGGCCCTCTGTCCAGGCACTCGATCATATACACAATAGGGCAAGCGGCATTGAAAGCAGACCTTGGCCATGTGACGCCGCACATGCTCCGGCATGGCTGCGGTTACTACCTGGCCAATAAGGGGTATGACCTCCGGCTGATCCAGGACTACCTGGGGCACCGTGATCCAAAGCATACGGCTCGATATACCAGAACGGCATCCGTTCGCTTTACCGGCCTATGGGGGAACAAGGCATGATTCCATTTTGGCGTTGGGCGCTCTTGCGCCTGTTCCGCGTCCGGGTGCGCTATACCCGGCACGTTACCAGGTCACTGGCCACCAGGCCGGTGATATTGACCTGCAACCACTTGTCCATGCTGGACGGCGTGTTGATTGCTCTGGCTTCACCTCGGCCCCTGGTGTTTGCCGTGAACGTGAACCACGCACAACGTCACCCTGTCACCAGCCGGGTGCTGGGCGCTATGTCGGCCATCGGCCTGGGGCGAGTGGTGCCGGTGGACTCTACGCGGCCCGTGGCGGCCCGTGGGCTGCTCCAGGCGCTGCACCAGGGGGATAGCGTTATGATCTTCCCGGAAGGGCGCATAAGCCCCACGGGGCGGCCTCTGGAGCCAATGCCGGGGGTGGACTGGCTGGCTGGTCGTGCGGGGGTGCCGGTTCTTTCTCTCCGGCTGCGGGGCTCGCATCGCTCCCGGTGGTTTGGCAAGGCTGGATCTGAGGCTTGGCCACGGATCTGGCTACGCTTCTAAGCAAATAAAAAACCCGGCGCAATGGCCGGGCTTTCCGTCTTTCCGTTACAGTCCAAGGCCTCGCGCTTCACCTCGGCTCTTGCTGCGCTTCTGTTCCTCGCGCTCCTTCTCTCGCTCCTGTTTCTTCTCCAGCATCTGTTCCCGCTGATCGCGGGCGTTGACTGTTGTTCTCGCTTGGGCCAGCCCCTGTTCCACCTGACGCTGAACTGTGGCCAGGCCTCGGACGCGGTGCAGGTCGGAAAAGTCGGTGAACTCGCGGCCTTTCTCCTGGGCGGTGAACTGCGGGAAGATAGCCCGGCCGCCTACGGCCTTGGCTGCCTCATTGGCTTTCACGCGGCCGGAATTGGGCAGCGGTGGGGTGCGCTCCGGCAAATGCCGGTCATCGTCACCCAGCACGGCTATGGTGCGCTCCGGGAACATCTGCTTGAACTCCTGGGCAACGTCTTGCAGGTTGTTGTCCTGGAACGCGACCACTACCGGGCGGCCGGTGGCCATGTGAATGCTGGCTGACGTACCAAAGCCGGTACTAATCAGCAGCGGTTCGTGGGCGTCCTGGGCTGCCAGGGCATCCTTGCCGCCAATGACCTGGTAGCAGCCGGAAACCTTCGCGTCTTTCTCGTAACCCTTAAAGCCGGTGGGGCCAATACGCTGGGCGCTCCATACCTTTCCTTCCTTGTCCTCAATCGGGATTACCAGGTTGCCCCGGTCGTCCAGCTTGGCACCGAAGGCGTGACCGGCTCCGTCCAGGCCTTTGCCCTTCAAATAGGGGTGGTCTGCCGGTGCGTCTGGCAGGTTGGCCAGCTCCTGGGTGATCGCTTGTGATTTGGCGTTATAACCAGCCTCGCGCTCGCGCTCGCGGGCCTGTCGCTTCGCCTCGGCCTCACGCTCCAGCTTCGCAATTTCTGCCGGGTTGAGGCGCTGCCCGGTGGCCTTCCAGTTTTCCTTATAGCCACTCTTGAAATTCTGGATGAAGCCCGCGGGGTGTCCATCCAGGTAGCCCTTATATGCCCCTGAACTCTTGCCCTTTTCGTCACCTTCAACCGGAACGCGGTGCAGCTTGCCGTCCATCTGCGGCAGCCCCTCGACCTTTAGCCCGGCATCCTTCAATGCCTCGGCAAACTCGGCGCGGGGATCTTGCGGGGGCTCCTGTCGGATCTCGTTGTTCTCTGGCAGCCACTTGGAAAGCGGTGCCAGGTTGGTGCCTTCCGGTGCATACCAGCTTTTGGCTCCTTTGTCCCAACGTGCGCCTTGTTGCTTCGCCTCGTTTTTCTCCTTGTAAGGTACGTTGAGCCAGGTTTTTTCCTGGGCTATCTGTTGCGGCTGCGCTGCCTCCTGTTTTGGTGTTTCCATCGCGTTGTTCTCCTTCGCCTGAGCTTGTGACCGGCTTACGGTCTGCTCCTGGGCCTCACGGCTCTGGTAGACCTTCGCCTGGTCGTGGATCGCCTCCAGGCGCTGCGCTACAGCGTTGGCCTGCTCCTGGGTGGGGTGATCCGATTGCCACATCATGCGGCCATCTTCTTGGCCGACATAAACGCCAAAAAATTGCGCTTCTTCGGCCGGTACTTCTTCTACAAACTTCTCTCCGTCCTGCTCGATCTCGACGCAGCCACGAACCTGAGTTGTACCCGTCCAGGTATCCAGCTCATGCTTGACCATGCTCTGAACGCCATACTCTCCCGGCACAATCATGGTATTGGCGACGGTATCCAGCCCCTCGGCCGTCATGCGTCCTTCTCTGACTTCTGCCAGGCCTGCCGCCATGCGGTTGATATAACCGGCTTCCTGCTCGGCTCTCGCGTAGTCTGGCCACGGGCCACCCGCCAGCTCGTTTTCGCCGTCAGCAGATACCACAATCCAATGCCCGGCCTTGTCGCCGTAGGCCTCTGGATCGTCGGCCAACTGCCAGGGTTTCGCGGCCAGCTCCTGATCCTGTTCTTGGCGTTGCGTGACCTGGTGTTGCAGTAACGGGGTGATAGCTTGTTTGAAGGCCTCGGTCTGCCACTCTGGATCTGAGGTAAAACCTGTTCCTGGTACTCGCCCACCGTCCACTAGCGTGACGGCTTTACCATCACCAGGCATCAGCTCGGTTTCGATTGGCAGAGTTTCCCCGTCCTTCTCGTAGCGAATGACCATAGCCCCTTCTTCACGCTCGGAACGGGCAAGGGTCGCGTTCATTCCGTAGGCCTTGGCAGCGGTTTCCATCGTCCGCCATGACTCTATGGACTTGTAACCCTCCAGGGCTTCGCCGCTGGCCTCGTCCAGCTCGGCAACCAGTTGTTGCTGGGTCTGAACCTTCTCTTGCTCCTGTTCTTGCTCCTGCACCAGTCCCTGCACATAGTCCATGATCTGCTGGGCATCGCGTGATGCTCTGAACAGCTCCTGGGGATCTTCTTTCAGTGCCTTGATCCAGCTCCCGATATAAGCGGTGTGCTGGCCAGGGTCGTGCCCTATTCCCAGCTCGGTGCCCAGCATGTAGCTGGCCAGCTCGGCGCGTAGTTCCTCCTTGGCATATCCTTCGCTCCCGAACGGATGCGCCAAGTCTCGATCCAGGCGGGACGGGTGCCCCGTCCAGTGGCCCAGCTCATGCAGGGCGGTGGCATAGTAGTTGTCTGGCGTAGGGAACTGCCCCCGCTCCGGCATGTGGATCTTGTCGGTGCTTGGGCGATAGAAAGCCCGGTCGTTCTGGTCGTGGTGGATACTGGCCCCGGACGCCTCCAGCAGTTTTTCAGCATCGGCGTGACGCTCCCATTCCGGCCGCTCCTTCCGGGGCGGCAGCGGCGGCATACCGTCGATCTGTGAGGCATGGAAGACAACGGCATGAAATACCTTTGGCCGTTCCAGCTCGACGTTGCGATATTGCTTTTCGCCCTTCTCGTCCAGGATCGGTTTGCCCTGGTCATCCTTGAGCAATTTCTTTTCCCGGAATTGCCAATACTGGACTACTGCGCCCTTCTCGCCTTTTCTGACTTGAGCGCCCAGCTCGCTGGCCTGCTTGTAGGTACACCAGCGGTTATCCTCGCCCTGTTTCAGCATGGAAAGGTAAACGCTGTTCCAGCCCCGGTATGGTTTCCCGGTCAGGGCATTGGTCGGCCGGTCGGGTTGCTGGCCGGGCTCCCAAGGCTTGATCCAGGGGGCGGTGCCCTCCTGCAAGGCCTTGATTACTTCCTCGGCTACCCGCTCATGGTAGGGTTGTTTTTGCTCTGCCATTACTGCGCCTCCCGTGGGTCGTTGCTGGCCTCCATTGCGTCTTCCAGGCTCATGGCATCTTCTTCAAATGCGCCCATGCGGTCGGCCTCGTCGGGCTCAAATTCGACCGCCAGGCCGGGCACTGCATCCATGAAACTGGCCTTCACTGCGGTGGCGTCGATAGCGTCCAGTTGTTCTTTTGTCGGGCTTTGATCTTGGTTTTCCATGTCGTTACCTTCTTCAGTTGTTGGAGTTGAAGGGTAATAACCCTCCGGTGGTGTCCAGCTAATGCCGGTCGGGGATCTCATGGCCTCGACTGCACTAGCAGACTGTTGGGACGGCCGTACCGAAGTCGGCGCGGCTGCCGGGTTTTGGCCATAGAAACGGGCCACATACCCGTTACTAAAGCCGTTTGAAAAGTTGCCGGTGTTGTAAGCCGAAAGCGCGGCTTGCAATGCCGCTTGCCCGGCTCCGAACTCGCGGGCGGCTCGCTCGTAGGATTCGGTCAGAATCGCGCCACCGGCTGCGATGTTCGCGCACGGGTTGAAAATGGTCGGCAGCTCGTCCAGCTCGATACCCAGCCAGGACAGGTTCGCGCTGTTGATCTGCATAAGCCCCATATCAACCGTGTGGCCTGCCTCGATGTATTCCAGGGCAATACGGGCGGCCTGCTCGGCGGTGGCAGCACGGGGCGGCCTGGGGGCCGTCTGCTGACCAGGTAGGCGGTTCACGTTGAGGGCCAGGGGGTTGCCGCTGCTCTCGACGCGGATAATCTCTTGGACGGTCTGAGGCGCCACGTCAGGGGCGCACATAGCAATTAGCTCGATCATAGGTTGTAGGCCTCCACTAACGGGATCTGGAAAAGTCGCGCCCATGACTGCATGGCGTGACGCTGTGAACGGTGAATGGACTCTGGAGCCCACCAGGTACTGGCGATTGAAACGAACAGCTCCGGCTGATCCAGGACGGAATGCAGTACCGGCCAGACCAGCAGGGCTTCATAGCAGACCAGGACGGCCGCTTGACGGCCTGCCACGGTTACGGTGCCGGGTTGGCTGATCCACTGCGGTACGGCGCTGGCATCGTCCCACGGCCGCCACATGCCCACCGGGATAGGGGTTCTCTGCCGGTACGCAATGCGGGAGCCCTCGGCGGTTATCTCCACCAGGGCGTTGTTGTAGTCGCCACCAGGCAAAGGCTCATAGGCACCCATCAGGACGGTATGGCCAGGCATATCAGCCAGCAGACGCTGCCAGTCGGCGCTTGCCTGGTTGTTCCACCGGCCGCCTACGGTTTCCGGCAGAACGTGAACCGGGCCCGTCGCCTCGGCCACTTGGGATTGCATGGCCCAATGGCGGCGGATCTCTCGCATGGGGTCGCGCTCGTTGAGCGAACCAACGCCAAAACGGAAAGCGGTGTTGTGTCCTTCCCAGCTCGCCGGGATCTCTGCCGGGGCGTCCAGGGTTGCAGCTACGGCCAGAATGGGCAGGAATGCCACCAGGGCATTGAATAGCGGTGAACGCCAGGCCAGCAGCATGGCAAGGGCGGCAGTAGCTGCCAGGCCCAGCCAGGCCGTGCCTGGGAAAATCCAGCCTGCGGCGGTGATCGGGTGCGCCCAGCCCACCAGACCAGCAGGCGGGACAATCAGGGCCACCAATAGAACCGGCAGCAGCAGCACCCGGCCAATAGCGGATCTGTGCCAGCAGGCCCAGCCTGCCAAGCCAGTGAAAAGCCCGGCCGCCAGCCAAAGGGCCAGACCATGAACCAGGTTAGTGCCGAAGAACTCCGCAATGCCGGGGATCAAGCCCCGGCTTGCTGCGGTGGTGTATGCCATGACTATCAGGCCAGCAATCCAGCGGTTACTGGCTGAGGCCCAAAGTACCGGCATCAGGATGGCGGCCGCCTGCACCCAACCAGGTGCCGGGCTGCCCCATGCCAGAATGCCAAGGGCGGCGGATGCCAGAACGGCGGTGATGCTGACCAGGTGCATTACTCTTTAACCTCCGGTTTGCCTTTGTTGTCGAAGGCGCGGAAGTCGCAAGCGGGGAAGCCACTACAGCCCCACCAGTAACTGCCCTTTTTCTTTCCGGCGCGACGGATCAAGCCCTTGCTGCACTTCGGGCATAAGTGTTCGCTGGACGGTGCCGGTGCCTCTTTCTTTTTGGCGTTAAAGTCAGGTTTGCCGCGCTTGTCCGGGAATGTGGCTTTACAGTCGGGGTATGCACTACAGCCCCAAAAGAAACCGCTCTTGCCCTTGCGACGTTGTAGGCTGCCCTTCCCGCAAGTTGGGCACTCCGGCCCAACGGCAGCCGATACCTTCACGCCTTCGGTTTTGATTCGCTCGATCTCTTGGGCAATGTGTTCGGCTACGCCTTCCACGAATTGCTGCATGGTCATCTGGCCAGCTTTGATCTGCTCTTGCTGCTCATGCCAAAGGGCGGTCATATCCGGCGCGGTGGCACTCTCCGGCAGCAGGTCGTGGAACTCGCGGCCCAGCTCGGTACTGATTACCTTCTTGCTCTGTTCAGCAATAAATCCACGCTTCATCAGTTGTTCGATAATCGCGCTTCGGGTCGCGGGTGTACCGATACCGCCATGCTCGCCTTTTTTCTCCTGGTCTTTGGCCAGCAGTAGCTGCCGGATCTTGGGATCGGTCACGTACTTGGCAACACGGGCCAGGTCTTTCAGCAGGGTGGCCATTGTGTAGCGGGCGGGCGGCTTGGTTTGCTTCTTCTCGCTGGTAGCTTCTTCACACGTCAGCGGTGTGGTGGTCGTTACCCACTCCAGGTTATCCGTGCTGTCTGCATCATCCTGGTGTACCTCGTCATTATCGGTATCGCGGGCATACAGTTTTTTCCAGCCGTCCAGGGTGGTAACGCGGGAAGTGGTGCGGAACGCATACCCGGAAACTTCCAGGTCAATGGTGGTTTCTCGGTAAGCGTGTTTTGGCCAGAACTGAGCGATATAGGCGCGGGCAATCAACAAATACAGCTTGCCTTCGTCATCGCTGAGTTTTGCCAGGTCTGCCGTGTTTTCAGTTGGGATAATGGCATGGTGGGCACTTACGTTTTTGGAGTTGAACGCTCGGCTCTTAATTGCCGGATCTCCAGACTGTGCCGCTTTGGCCAAAACCGGGGCAGTTTGAGCAATAGCCGCCAAAACAGCCGGGGCGTCGTCGTGCTGCTCGTCAGACAGATATTCGCAATCACTGCGGTTATAAGTAATAAGGCGGTGCTTCTCCCTGAGCGATTGGGTCAGCTTCAAGGTTTTGTCCGGGGAAAATCCGAACTTCCGGGAAGCGTCTGCTTGCAGGTTCAGCAGGTTGTAAGGCAGTGGCGCGGCCGCCTCTTTGTCTTCGGTGTTTGCACTGGTGACAGTGGCGGGCTGGCCCTTCACTGCTTGCACCAGGTTAGCGGCATAGGTTTCGTCCAGGACGCGGCCCTTGTCATCAACCGGGGCACCATCTGCCGGGCGGTGCTTCGCGGTGAAGGCTCCACCGTCACCGGCAAAGCGCGCCATAAGGTCATAGTAGTTATGGGCGCTGTGGCTTTCGTGCGCTCGATCTCGGCGCACTACCAGGCCAAGGATGGGGGTTTGCACACGGCCAACCGAAAGCACTTGTGTGGCTCCGGCTGCGCGGCCTGCCAGGGTATAGGCGCGGGTCAGGTTGTAACCATAAACCTGGTCGGATACAGAACGGGCCAGGGCGCTCTGGTAAAGCCCGAAAAACTCGCTGTTGTCGCGCAAGTTGGCCAGCGCCTTCTGGACGATTTTCTTATTCAGGTCGTTAATCAAGATCCGGCGCACCGGCTTGTTGTTACCGATGTAGTCCAGGACTTCATCCACCAAAAGCTGGCCCTCGTCGTCGGGATCTCCAGCGTGGACGATTTCCGACGCCTGCCCTGCCAGCTTCTGAATCAGCTTAATCTGTGATTCTTTATCACCAATCGGCTTATGCTCTACCGGCCAGCGAAGTGGCAGGCTGTCCATGCTCCACTGTTTGGCGTTGGGATCGTGGTCTTCCGGGTCGGTCAGTGTCAGCAGGTGCCCAAAGCACCAGGTAACAACATCACCATTTCCACAACGGATACAGCCACCATCTTTCTGGCCGTTACCTATGGCCTCGGCAATCGCCCGGCCAAGCTCTGGTTTCTCTGCGATAAACAGGCGCATTCTTTTTCTCCTTTTTGGTTATTCAACCGTCCAGACCGGACGGGCCAGGCCATAAACGGTGTCCACTGGCACCGGCCCGAAATAGCGTGAATCCCATGAACGGGGGGCGTAGTCCGACAACAGCCAGACCATGCCGGGGGGAACTTCGCCAGAAGTCGGCAGCGGTGGCAGCGCCCTGCCCTCGCTGTCGGCATCCAGGCGGCTGGAGTTGGCAACCGGCTGGCCGTTGATCGTGATACCGGCCGGGGTTGCCTCTACAACATCGCCAGGCACTGCCATAGCGATTTTGAACAAGGGTGCGAAGCCACCAGGGCAAGCAAAGCCCCACGGCAAATAACCGCGCTCGCGGGCTTCTAGCTGCACCTCTGATTGCTCCGGGCAGAACATGACCATGCTGCCGCGCTCGATCTCTGCCGGGGTGGCTGCCGTCACCTGGTAAATCCCTGGCGGAAGGGATGCGGTCTTGTTCCAGCGCAGGCCATAGCTGTGCCCTGCTACCAGCCCGCCAATCGTTACCGTGGCCACCAGGGCAAGCGCCAAGCGGAAAGTTGGGATCTTCATACCGCTTACCTCACGCCAGCTTAAATTCAGGCTCTGACGCCTCGGCGGTCAGAGCAGGGAAGCGGGTGCGGTCGCTCACCTTCGGCGCGGGAACCTTCGCCCGTGCCTGGAAAGTGGCATCGCGGAAGTACAGGATCTGACGGCCGTAAACGGCCGCATGGCCTGCCACGAAAATCAGCATGTGGCCGGGCTCGGTGATCTTGTCGTTGCTGTCCTTGATAGCGGCAGGCAGACGCATCGCTTCATCGGCAGTAATCAGGGGGCGCTGCACTTCCTGCATGGACTCGGAAACTTGGCCCAGCATGTAGCCGAATCGCTTACCGGATACCGTGGTTTGTTTGCGGATTACTGTTGTCTGCCCGCTCATGCGAGAAAGCAGCTCGGCGGTTTCGATCTTGTTAGGCGCGTAGGCAATCCGAACATGGCAGTTACCCACCAGGCCTTCTTCACGGCCATAAGCCCCGGTGATCTGCTGGAGATCCTGAACAATCAGATAGGCTTTAAGCCCATAACCGGCCATGAAGGCCAGGGCTTCTTCCATCACTGTCAGGCGCTTGAGGCTGGCAAACTCGTCAATCAGCAGCAACAGGCGGTGCTTATAGTGGGCCACGCTGCGGCCGTCCTCGAAGTCCATTTTTTCGGTCAGGCGGCGGACGATTTGGGTAATCAGCAGGCGAATCAGCGGACGCAAACGGTCGGCATCAGACGGACGAACAACCAGGTAAAGCGATACCGGGTCTTCATCGTTCATTAAGTCGTGAATGCGGAAGTCGCTGCGACTGGTGTTTTTTGCAACGATTGGATCACGGTAAAGAGTCAGGTAGCTGATAGCAGTGGAAACCACGCTGGACAGCTCGCGTTCGTCTTTGTTGAGCATTGCCCGCGCTTCTTGTGCAACCAGTGGGTGCGGCTTTTCCCCAAGGTGCTGGTACTCCAGCATGTGTTCCAGTACCTGTTCGATGGTCATTTCTGGATTAGCCAGCAATGAACCAACGTCTGCCAGGGTGGCGCTGCGCCCTTCCTCGGCTTTAACTGCATAGCAGCAATGCAGGATGGCCCCGGTCAGCAGTGCATGACTGGTTTTAGACCAGTGATCGACCAGGCCTTTACCGTCTGGATCTACCAGCATGGTGGCCACGTTCTGAGTGTCGCCAACCTCCTGATCCTCACCAATACGGATTTCTTCCAGGGGATTGAAAGCGACGCTAGAACCATCAGTTGCGGCCGGGTCAAACTTCATTACCTTGTTGCCCGCGTAGTTCTTCCGCCAGCCTGCGGTCAATGCCCAGTTTTCGCCCTTAATGTCGTAGCACAGGACGCTGCCCTTCCAGCTAAGTAGGGTCGGCAATACAAGGCCCACACCTTTACCGCTTCGGGTCGGAGCGAACGCCAGGACGTGTTCCGGGCCGTTGTGTCGCAAGTAATGCAGCTTGCCGGTTTTCTCGTCCTTCCAGGCACCGACATAGACGCCTTCGCTCGGCTTCTTCTTGTCTTTCGGCAGTAGTCCACCGTCCTGGATCTCTTTCTTGCTTGCCCAATGCGCGGTGCCGTGCAGCCCTTCGATGGCCTCCGCTTTGCGGGAACTGAACACAATACCCAGCGCATAGACGACCAGCGCCACCGTGCTGCCAGCGGTGAAAATTGTCACTGCTCGCTGCATAAGGTCGGTGTGCGTAGCCCACCAGGCCCACGCCCATCCAGCCCATGACCAGGGCAGATAAAACTTGCCTGCCACCGGGTTTCCTAGTGCCTCGTGATAGTCAAATGCAGCAGCCAGGTACTGCGTAGTCACTGAGCTGGCCACCAGCAGCAGCCCAATGAAAATTCCCGCGTTTATCAGCACCCTTTTCAGGGTGTTGCCCTGCTTCTTTGGTGCCGCTGAACCTATCGTTTCGCTCATCTTCCATGCCCTCTCTCTTGCTTCTGGAATTGCACATGCCCGCGCTTATTCAGCTTGACGGGTGTACCAACCGGCAGCCGCTTGAATCGCTCGGCCTGCCGCTCTGTTATGGGTAGCACCAGCATGGTGCCGGACTTCTCATATAAACCAACTGTCAGCCCCTCCGAAATTTTACGCGAACCCTTGTAGATTGCTGGCCCCGCGTCGGATTCGGTGAACTTTCGATGTTCCATTATATCGTAAGTTTTTAGGCGTGTCTCGTTTCTCTTGTTGATCCAGCCCTGAACCTCGTCTGCCCTGCCCTTTTCTTGCTCGCGCTCCTTCTCCCCCTCTGTTTTGGCGTTAACCAGCTCCTGCAAAATCTTCCGCCGTTGCTCCATCGCCGGATCTGCAAACGTCACCGCCTGCCCACTGGCTACGGCAGCCACCACCACGGCCTGCTTGAATTTCTCGTCACCATCCACACTCAAATGGTCGCCGTACTTCTCGCGGGCCAGCCGGATGGCGGCGGCTACGTCACCGCCCTGGTCAGCATCGAGGCGCAGCCGCTCCCCGGTGTCGCGTATCCTCGCGCCACTAACGGTATAAAGAACGTCGCCGTTCGCTTGAACTGTGGGCTCCAGCGGCGTGAATACCTGCCCCTGGTCGTTGCCCATGAAGGCAAACCGCTCGGCCCCTTTCTGTGGTCGGCGGGCTGCTGATCGGAGCATGGTTAAGGCCGTGGTGTTGCCCTCGGTTGCCCGGTCAACCAGCCATTCCTGCCAGCCCTTGATCTGGTGGGCGTCGTGGATCTTGTCCACCTGCTGCCGGTACGCTTGAAACGCGGCCGCGCTGCGGGCCTTGTGGTTCTTGGCCAGCTTTTGGTAAACCTCCCGCTTCTGCTTGCCCTTCAATAGCGTGTCTCGTTTGATCGCTTCCTTTCGGGCTGCGTAGTCCTTGCGCTGCCTGTCCAGCTCGGCCTGGCGTTGTTCCTTCACTGCTTGGAGCAACTGCTTTTTCACGGCAATGGTTTCGTGCTTCTCTCGCTGGAACTTCTCCCACAATTCGGAACGCTCGGCTCCATCATGCTGCGGCGGCTTCCTATAACTCTCGGTTGGCTCCTGCTGCCGGATCTGCTCGGCTGGCTCCTGGAACTGGCCAAACTTTGATTCAAGCTGGCCCTTGCTAAAATCGCGGCCTAGATCACTAGCCTTTGTAAATGCCTTTTGATTCCGCGCTGAAACAACAAGCCCAGCCCCACGCTGCCGAATTTCTAAATCATGCACGGCAAAGGCTTTATGTAGATCCTCCCAGCTCTTGGCTTTATCCAGGGCTTGCTGCAATGGCTCCTTTCTCTCTTTGATCCATCGCTTGAATGAGTCCAGGCCAGAATGCGCCTCCATATCCCCGGCCCTGCCAGTTTCGCGGGAATCCCTTTCTTTGGAGTTAGTCCGGTCTATTCGATTATCACGCTGGAGCCCGTGCCTTTCCTCCAGCAACGAACAGGCTTCGTCAATCCGGTAATGATCGCGCAACAGCTCAACATTCCGATGGCTAAGCGGATGGATTTTATTTATCGCAACATGAAGATGGACATTATCCGTATCAGTATGCAAAGCACTAACCCGCTGGTGATCCCCTAAACCAACGGCCTTACACATTTCATCTTCAATATCTTTTAACTGGTCGTTACTCGGACGCTCGCCAGCAGGAAAAGATATTATAAGATGGTAAGTCTTATCTGCTTTTGATCTTGTGTTTCTTGCCTGAGTCGCTTCTATTTCCTTAACAGCCAAATCAAAAGAATCAAACCCGCAATTTGTTATGCGCGAATACTCCACTTCTTCATTTGTTTTTTCATCGCGCATTATATATTTAGCTAAAGCGCCAAAACTCGATTTATTATCTTTCCTCCGGGGTGCCTTTTTAGCAATCATAATTTCCGCGCCACTTCGCCTATTTCTTGCTGCAAACCAAGGAGTCTATCAACCAATTCTGGTATATTAAGACTACGGCCATAGCCGGATTTTGAATTATCAGAAAGCCACATTTTAAGCAGGCCGCCGACGCGGCCTAAATCACCATGAAGGTGGGCAAGTTGCTCAACAGCCTGAACGTCAACATTGCTTTTCGGCTCATAACCAAGCCCAAGTTCGCGCAAGTATGCAGGCGCGGAAAGGTCGCACCGGGCAGCCGCCTGGTGGATCTCTTTTTTCTCGTCAGGGCTCACCCTGACCATGATGTGCGTTGTTCGTTTTCTGTTCTCGGTTCCCATTCGTGTGCCTCGTTCTGTGGCGGCGGTAGCCGCTCGCTGCGGTAGCAGCAAACCCTCGGAGAGCAGGATAGCGTCGAGCCCGCCAGGGCGAGTAAGTTACAGGATTTGCTAGGCCGACGCTTGCGGCGGTATAGCAAATACCTATCCTGCCCCCGTCAACCTCCGCGTGATGCCGCTCTACTAGCGCACTATAACCGCGCAGGTCAACAAAAACCAGTAAAAAACGCCAAAATGCGGTTGCAGTGCGGTGCTAGTGCGGTTAGAATGCGGTTATCGGCTCGCAATGCGGTTGCAGTGCGGTTAGAATGCGGTTATGATGCGGTAAACGGACAGGGTGAGAGAATGAGCCTATCGGAAGAAATGAAACGCCAACCTCCAGGGCGAAAAAAACAGCGAGGCTCAGGAAGGCAGGCCTTCCTAGCACGCCGTAATGAAATCGCCCAAGCACTGGCGGACGGATACCTGGCTAAAGAGATATGGGAGTTCCTGCACGAAAAAGGTTCTATGCCTATCCAGTACAGAACCTTTATCGACTATGTGAACAGGTATATCCAGCAGTCAAACGAACCTAAGCCGGTCAATCAGGAACAAAAGGTAGTTGAACAAACTACAACGCCAATTAAGGAAGAAAGAGGCGCAGCACAAACAACAACGGAAGGCGAACCTAAGCGCAAAACGGAAGATTTGACTAAGCGTTTTGAATATAGCGCCAAAGGCAAATCTAAAGAAGACTTGATTTAACTCGGAGATATACGCAATGGCAAAAGCACATTTTACACTTCAAGGAAAAGGCGGCGTCGGTAAATCCCTCGTTTCTGCACTTATTGCACAACACCGGCATGAAAATGGTATTCCGCTGATCTGCGTGGACACCGATCCTGTGAATGCCACCTTTGCCGGTTATACTGCTTTCGATGTTCAGCGCGTCGAACTTATGAATGGGAACAAAATTGACGAATCAGAGTTTGACCGGCTCATGGAAATGATCGCGGAAAACCCGGACTCTGAAATTGTTATTGATAATGGCGCATCGTCCTTTATTCCTCTGTCCAGCTATCTGGTAGAGAACCAGGCTATTGAACTTCTGCAAAGCATGGGGCATCAAATTGTTGTTCACCCGGTAATAACGGGCGGCCAGGCGCTTATGGATACCCTGACAGGTTTTGATTCTCTGGCTAATCAATTTCCTGAAACTGCGGAAATAGTTGTATGGCTTAACCAGTATTTTGGTGACATTGCTCAAGATGGTAAAACCTTTGAGCAAATGAAGGTTTATCAGAATCACAAGTCCCGCGTGAATGGCATTATCACGATTGCAAAGCAATCGGATCTGTTCGGGCGTGACGTTAAAACCATGCTGGAAGCCCGCCAGACCTTTGACCAGGCAATGAAGTCAGAGAACTATAATTTCATGTCGAAGAATCGCCTTCGGATGATGAAACAGCACCTGTTTGAACAAATGGATCTTGTCCTGGGGCTGCCAGTTAAATCAGCCAAAAAGGAGAAAGCCACAAATGCCGATTGACCGGGATGCTGTCATCCAGGCTGTTGTAAAACAGCATGGCATCCTGCTGGGCAAGGATGATCCTATCCTTGCCTTTCTGGCTGTCCATGATGTGATCCTGGGTGAATACACTAAGGAAATGACCGGCGCGGTGGAACAGCTCCAGGAACACCTGGAGCTTGTCACCGAACGCTATCATGGCCAATCTAAAGAATTGGCTGAAACAATCGTCGGAAAGGCGGTAACGCAGATCCGGCATGAAGGGAAGGAAATACAGGAAGGCCTGCGCGGTATGCTCGATGCTGAACGGCAAAAGCACCAGGCCGCCATGCAGGCGCTGGCGTCCCAAGCTGAACAATCAAGCAAGCGGGCGCATTGGGCTATGTGGGCAGCCCTGGGCTTTTCTGTATTGTCCGTGATCGCTGCGGCCATCATAGTGGCGGCATAGAAAAGCCCGGCAAGCCGGGCGGGAGTGGACAACATGACGTTTCTAATCTGGCTCGTTCTGGCTCTGCCGGTGGGGTTTATCGCGGGGGCTCTAGGCATGGCCCTATGGCTGGCCTTCAAGCCCCTGGTGGTCACTGGGGTTCGTGTTGGTATCCGATGGATTAGGGCCACCGTGACCGGCGGCCTTTGATTAACTCCAAAAGGGAAGGGGGTTATTCCCCGTCCTTCTGCTGATCCTCTGCTGCCGTGGGCTTCTGGCTCGCGGCTTTCTTTGTTGTGCTGCGCTTGCGGGGTGCGGCCGGTTTCTTCTCTGCCTGGGGCTTCTTGATTGCCGCCAGGGCTGCTTCCAGTTGCTCTTTCAGCCAGGCTTCCCGACTGTCTGCGCTCTCCGACACCTTTACCAGCTCGGCGGTCAGTCTGCGGATCTCGGTGCTGGCCGTGGCCTGCCGCTCTGCTGCGGCCTCCTGCTGCGCCTCGCTGCGGGCCTGAACGGTCGCCAGCTCCTGCGTTGCCTTGTCGCGCTGATCCTGAACTGCTGCCAGCTTTTCGGCCTGCTCGGCGGCCTGCTGCTCCAGCTTCTGACGGATCGCCTCCAGCTCTTGCCGGTGCTGCTGCTCTTGCTGTTCGGCGTGGGCCTTCTCCTGGGCCAGCTCGGCGCGTAGCTCCTCGATGCGCTGGGCCTTGTCTTCGCCTCGGCGCTCTGAGTCCATCAGCTTGGTTTCCAGGTCTTTGATTCTAGTAGCCAGCTCGTCCAGGTCTTGGGCTTGCTCCTGCCGGATCTGCTCGGCGGCCAGGCTCTCGGCTTGCGCCTCGGTCAACTGCTGTTTGGCGTTCTCCAGCTCCAGGGCTTGCGCCTCGTAGGCGTCCGCCATTTCGCGCCGTAGATCCTCGGCTTCGGTGCGCTCTGCGTCCCATGCCTGCTGTGCGGCGTGTAGCGATTCGTTGGCCATGTCCTGGGCCTCTTGCCAGGCTTCAACCAACGCGCCCTGGAAAACCTCCTGAATGCGGGCGGGCACCTCCACGGCAATGGATGCAGGGGCGGCCGTCTGCTGACGCCTCCATTCCTTCATCACGGCACTGGTCGTATTCATGTCGGCACGGGCGGCACGGCGCACCTGGTCAACTGTGGGGAATCGCTCGCGGTCGGCTTCGGTGAAAAGTTGCTCGGCGGCGGCAATGATGCGGCTACGGATCTCGTTGTTGATTTCCATGATGGTGCTCCTTGGTGGTGACTTCATAATAAGAATAATAATATCATTATTCTTATTATTATGCAAGACAAAAAAAAGCCGGGGATTCCCGGCCGTGTCCTGGTGTGCAGTTCAATCAACCCATATCAGCCCGAAGCCTGCCCGGTGCGCCAATAGCGCCCATGCCGCGTATGGGATCGGCGTATCTCCAGCCGTCCAGCGTCTTACCGTCCTGCTTCCTCGGCCGCTCTTGTTGCCCTGGGGAGTGAGTCCCAGCACGGCAGCCACTTCGCTACCATTGAGGCCAGTCAGCCGGATAAGCTCCCGGATCTCGTCCGGGGTCGGGGGTTCCCATTGTGCAGCCGGGCGCAAAGTCTCCGGCCGGATATGAATTACCTGGTCATTCATTTGGCGTTCACCTCCAGCCACTCCCTGATTTCGTTGGCCACCTTGCGGCCCACGTTCGGGATGCGGCCCAAGTCAGTGCCATTGTGCGCTGCTGTCTGGAGTCTTTCCAGCGTCCAGCCATCGCGAACCAGGGCATGGGTTGCGCGGTCGGATAAGCCTACCGTCCAGGCGGGGCGGCCACCTGGTAGCAGGGCTACCAGCTCGGCATAGGTTCGGTCTTCGGGTTCGTTCGGCATTTCTCTGGTTCTCATGTAAAAGCCCCGGCGAACCGGGGCAGGTTGGTTCAAGCGGCCGCCTCCGTTGCCCGCAAGCAAGCCAGGACACGGCCAAGGTCTGCCATTGTCATCAACGGCAGGGTAAAGGACTGTTTACGCTCCAGGGCTCTACGGATCTGGCCCGCAATCCTGATATAATCGCTGCTGCTCATCGCTATGCACCTCTCAACTGGTTAGCGTTGGGTTTGCCCTGGTATCGGTTGCAGCCGTACCAGGGCGCTTTATGACTTTGGCTAAGTTGCCAGCCACTCGTCATAACTTTTCACCGGCCAGCCCAATGCCTCGGCGGCCGCCTTGTAAATCTCATATTCCTGTTCGTTGCTTCCCCGTCTCTTGGTTTGCCAGTCGGCGCGGGGTTGTAGTCTCGGATCTTCCTGCTGGGTCATTGAACCGCCTCCGGTTGGTTGCCCCGGCGAACCGGGGCAGGTTGGTTAGTCAATGGCTCGGAAGATTTCCGCTGATTCGGGGTGTTCCGCTGCCCACTCGCGCAAGGCGTAAAACAAGTCAGTGAAACGATCCTCGCGGGTGTGCCAGGCCATGCGATTGAATGCCACCAGACAGGCGACAATCCCGGCCGCGTCGGCGCTCATGGTGCCTTCGTACCAGTTACCGGCGCAGCTCATGGGGTAGGTTTCGGATTGGTCGCCGGGGGCCATGTAGAACGCACCGTTGGACAGTTCCCACATGATCCAATAACCGCCGTTGTATGCCTCGCTGTACTCGCCCATGACCTTGTAAATCAGGCCTTCCAGCAGCATGAAGTGGCGGCCAGCGTAGCGCGGCAGAATGTTCATGCGGTCGGCATCGTTGACACGGGAGCAGATCAAGGGCATTTCGGCGGTGGTGGTTGCTTGTGTAGTCATCGGATTTTCTCCGGTAGTGACCTGGGCGGTATTGCCCGGCCTTCTGATTACTATAGTAGGTCATTTTTACCTACACTGTCAAGCCTTCATCCTCGGAAAATAGGAAAAAATTACCTACTGCTGAATGCCAGGGCAGCCACTGAGCGGGAAGGATGCACCCAGCCCCTTCCTTTTGGCGTTAAAACCATTCCACTGATCTAACAGGCAGCGCGGTGGCCGGGGATTGGCTGCTAATGGTTAGGGTGGCACCCTGGAGCCTCCAGAATGGCCGTAGCGCCGTTTTCTGGCTCTGGGTAGGGGGTTGGGTAGGGGTTGGGCGCGTAGCGCCTTAAAACACCAAAAAATAATAGGGTTGTCTTGTTGCGCTGCGGTCGCTCGTAAGGTGGTCAAAGGGCCGTTAGGCCCGTTCGCCGTTAGGCGATTGTCCACCGTGAGCGGGCCGCTAACTATAGGTATTTCTATAGGAAAAAAACTATAGGAAGACACCTATAGGTTTAGGGGGGGTCTGATTATGCGTGGTTGGGGG
>Ga0265293_10003000_pt1 | contig 32363 bp, 27 predicted proteins | sample Munlanlewell138R_FD_192505 | JGI IMG/M metagenome (GOLD analysis project Ga0265293, IMG submission 192505) | Leachate microbial communities from a municipal landfill in Southern Ontario, Canada - Leachate well 138R | ecosystem: Engineered > Solid waste > Landfill > Unclassified | place: Canada... | reverse complement strand
AATTGGGGAGACTTGACACCCTGCTATGATTGAGAGAGTAATACATAAAATTATAATATAAAATTAAATTTTGAGTTAAAAAAGAAGCTATAAACACCAACTCTAATGAATAGTCACTTAAGTATAAATTATTTAAATAACACCGAGCCGATGCAACTCCTCCCCAGTTGGGGAGGCTGGGAGGGGTGGTTGGATGAAGAGAACGGCATGTACTATTACAGTGCAAGGTACTATGCCCCGCCGACTTTTATAAGCCGTGACCCGATGTTTGAGAAATATCCTTCTATTAGTCCGTATACTTATTGTGCTAATAATCCGATGAAGTTTGTGGATCCTACAGGGGAAACATGGTATCAGGTTGATGAGAATGGATATATTTCTGTAATGAAAGATAAGCAAGGAAATATTTTAGGAAAAAAAGATAAATTTGATATGCTTTATGCAAAGGGAAATGATAAGGTAAAACCAATCCGTGTAGACAATCAAGAAATATTATCATCTTTATCAAAAAGTACGAAAATAACAGAAGCTACTGGATGGTGTGCAGAAAATGGGACTATTACAGAACAATTTGATTTGAGTACGTATTCTACAAAAGGTAATGTTGATACTAAAACTGCAAATGAAATGAAAAGCGTATTTTATTTTTTAGCAGATAATTCCAAAGCAGAGTGGAGACTATTCAAAACTAAACAAAATGGGTTTGGAATAGGAACTTTTCATGCTCCTTCTGACGCTCCATCTGATGACCATTTTGGACTTTCCCCAAAAAATATACAATGGACATTACATTCTCATTCTACAACAAAAAATAATATTGTAGCCGAAAAAAGTAGTTTTGGTTATGATGCAGGGGCAGCAAATTCTTATCCTGGAGGTTTTGGAGTGTATTTTCCACAATCACGAAGATTATGGAATATCTACCCTAATAATAAAGCCTCATATAAAACAATAGGAAAACAGTATTAGGATTATGTGTAAAACAAAATTATTGTTGCTTTATTTCAGCATAAGTATTTGTACTTTAAATATAAGTCTTTGTCAAGAATACGTGAAGTTTCAAAAAGAAAACACAACTCAAGATTCAAGCTCAGTTTTATTTAAAGAATTACATAAAATATTATGTACTTCAAAGGATTTCCCTGATAAACGATATGTTTTTGTTCTGAAATTCTTTAACATTGATTCTACATTATATTTTTCATTTTGGCTTCAGCCATTTTTTCCAGCGATTATACCCTCCCAAACTAATTTTGTTTATGTTGATACCAATAATTTGTTTTATTTAAATATTATAAATTATGATATTATAATTATTGATTATCCAGAAAGCAATGGACATGGGTTGTATCTTAATAATCAGGAAAACAACACTAAGGCAATGCTATTTAAAAAAACATACGAAGAATATATATCTATTAAAGGTCCTATACTAAGTAATAGAAGATTTTCGTACATAACATATATGATAGATGATGGCAAATTAATACGGGTAAAACCTATTATTCCTCCAATGTATAAAACCGATAAACCTTTTGATATTACAATATATGATAAAGATTTTTTAGAATTTCTAACTGAATAAAAGATAATGTATCAAATTAGGGCACTGCAACTAACCCCCTAAAATCAAAAAAAAAGGTAGAATATTTGGACAAATGCTGAAACAGGGCGATGGAATAAGGCATTTAAACATTCATTTTACTAAGGATTATGTTTTAAAAGGAAGCGGAGAGGAACCAATTACGAATTAAAAATTACGAATTACGAGGGATGTCGCAAGATGCGAGACGGTTTTTTTTTTGTTCCAAAACAGGGAGGTAAATAATTAGGTATGAACTTTTCGTGAATCGATGGGTGTAATTTGTTGTTGTTTTCCGTATGAGGTAAAAAATATGCGAAGTGTCTCTTTATTTTATCGGAAATTATGTACATTTGCATTTATTTTAATAAATAAAAAAACAATAAGGAAATCAATGAGTTTAAAGGTTAGATTTTTTAAATTTCTTTTAAAAAAAACGGGATTTACAATAGATTATAATGTCCCGGAGGAAGCAAGGAAAAGTGTAATGGCATTTGCTCCTCATACGAGCTTATGGGATTTTGTAGTAGGAAAAATGGTTTTTGTTGCGATGGGAGTTCAAATTAAGTTTCTTATAAAAAAAGAATATTTCTTTCCTCCCTTAGGGTATTTTTTGCGAAAATGGGGTGGAATTCCCGTTGATAGCAAACGCATCCGAAGTTTACCCATTGATGTTGGAAATCTTATCAAGTCCTCAGAGAAAATGACAGTCTTAATTGCACCTGAAGGTACGAGGAAATTAGTCAAAACATGGAAACGAGGTTTTTATTTTATTGCCGAATATGCCAATGTTCCTATTTTTTTGTCTTACCTGGATTGGAAAACGAAAAGAGGAGGTATAGGACCATCCATTTATCCAAGTGGAGATTATGAAAAAGATTTGGAAAAGATATACACCTTTTATAGAGGCATGCAAGGGAAACACCCCGAAAAATTCAATTTATAATTATTGATGAAATATTTATATGTACTATATGAAGGGATTAAGAAGATTTTAGCTTTTGTATTTATTTTATTAATTAAGGCCTATCAATACCTAATCTCACCCTTAACCCCTGCCAGTTGTCGATTTACGCCGACCTGTTCTACGTATGGGGTGCAAGCTATCAAAAAACATGGTCCTTTCAAAGGAGGGTGGCTCACCTTAAAACGCATCCTTTCATGTCATCCTTGGGGGAAAAGTGGATACGATCCCGTCCCTTAATGATTTATTTCTATATATATTCATAAAAAAATATTCGATTTTATTTCAAAAAATGAAAGAAAATGAATGGCTGTGAAGCATTCTTAGAAATGTTTATTTTATAAGAATCAAATATACAATGAATTATATAATAATATTTTTTTTTAAGGAATTACGATATGTAAATAATTTTTTTTTACTTTTGCATTGCTTTTGAATATGACCAATGGTGTAATGGTAGCACTGCAGTTTTTGGTACTGCCTGTCTAGGTTCGAATCCTGGTTGGTCAACAAAGTTTAGAGTAAACGTTTTTAGAGATATATAAGAAGGAGAAACCAAAAGTTTACTCCTTTTTTAATACTATGTACCTATGAAAATGATAAGTAAGGATGCGGTAACACAATGGGTCTTGGAAGCCATTCAAGATACGGATTTGTTTATTACCGAAGTGAAGGTAAAAAAGGGAAATGTCATTTATGTGTTCTTAGATGGCGATCACGGAGTAAGTGTGGATGCTTGCAGTAAAGTGAGTCGTTATGTTGAAAATAAATTAGATAGAACAAAAGATGATTTTGAACTCAATGTGTCCTCTTTTGGATTAGGTCGACCTTTATTGATGTTTCGACAATATCGAAATGCAGAAGGAAAGATGCTTGCTGTTAAAATGAAAGACCAAAGCAAAATAAAAGGTGTTTTACTAAAAGCAGAAGAAGATAACATACAAATAGAAACCATAGGCACTAAAAAGAATCCTTCCATAATTCATCGTATTTCGATGGATGAAATTGAAGAAGCCAAAATTGAAGTTGTTTTTTAATGATAATTAATAATAGATATTTTTAAGAAATGAAAGAAGAAAACAGTCTAATAGAATCCTTTTCCGAATTCAAAGAATCGAAAAGCATTGACAGAGAAACATTAATGTTTATCATGGAAGATGTTTGCAAACATATGCTTTTGAAGAAATACGGAGCCGAAGCCAATATTAGTGTTATTGTGAATCCGGATAAAGGTGATATAGAATTTCAACGATATTTTGAAATTGTAGAGGATGGCAATCTTAGCAATCCGGTAACACAAATAGAATTATCCGAAGCTATTAAAATTGAACCTGATTTTGAAGTAGGGGAGGAAGTCTGCGAAAAAATAAGATTAGAAGATTTTGGAAGAAGAGAAATACTCTCCCTCAGACAAAATTTAGCTACAAAAATCATGGAATATGAAGGGGATCTTATTTATCAAAAATACAAAAGTCGTATAGGCGAAATAGTAAGTGGTACCGTACATCAAGTATTTAAAAAAGAAATTTTATTGCTTGATGAAGAAGGCATTGAATTGTTTTTACCGAAAACCGAACAAATTCCGGGCGATTTTTATAAAAAAGGCGACCCTATACGTGCCGTTGTCATAAAAGTAGAACCTAGAGTGAATTCTTCTTTTATTGTAGCTTCACGTACATCACCCGTCTTTTTAGAACGTTTGATGGAAGAAGAAATACCCGAAATATACGATGGCTTAATTATGATTAAAAACATTGTACGAGTTCCGGGCGAAAGAGCTAAAATTGCTGTTGAAACCTACGATGACCGTATCGACCCGGTGGGTGCTTGTGTTGGGATGAAAGGGGTACGTATACATGGTATAGTGAGAGAATTGAGAAATGAAAATATCGATGTAATTAATTATACAACCAACACAGCCCTATACATTTCGAGAGCACTTAGTCCAGCGAAAATTACCGGTATCGAAATCAATGAAGAGAATAAAAGTGTGAGCGTTTTTATGAAACCCGACCAAATTTCTTTAGCTATTGGTAAAGGTGGCAGCAATATTAAATTAGCCAGCAAACTAACCGGCTATGAAATCGATATTTTCCGTAACGACGCTATTGATGAAGAAGATGTGGAATTACAAGAATTCTCTGACGAAATCGAACAATGGATACTCGATACATTTAAAAATATCGGTTGCTATACAGCTAAAAATGTACTCGATATAAGTAGAGAAGAACTCATTGAACGTACCGATTTGGAAGAAGAAACCGTTGATGAAGTGTTACGCATTATCAAGGCAGAGTTCGAACAATAAAACTGTATTTTTAGAAAACGTATTTAATCATCTTAATTATATATATGTCAGAAGAAAAGAAAATAATACCAAGATTAGGAAAAGCGGCAAAAGAATTTAATGTAGCAACTTCAACTATTGTTGAATTCTTATCGAAAAAGGGTATTGTAGTTGAAAACAACGATAATACTAAATTGACAGCCGAATGGTATTCCTTGATAGATCAAGAATATAAATCGGAAAAGAATGTAAAAGAAGTGTCGAAAAAATTGGAAATTGGTAGCGGCTTTAAAACTATTTCTCCTTCTGACAATGAAAAAGATGAAGATAATTCTACACAAGAATCCGATAAAAAGGAAATTTTCATTAATCAACCCACTCAAATTGAAAAACCTTCGACAGAGCCTATTAAACTAAAAGCAGAGGAAGAAGTGAAAGTAGATATTACGGTTAATGTTCCCAAACAAGGGGTAAAAGTGGTTGGTAAAATCGATTTGGAAGATAAATCGAAAGTGAAAAAGAAACCTAAACCGGAAGAAAAACCTGTTTCAACGGAAGTTCTTCTTGTCGAAGATAAAGAAGAGATCACAGATCAGCCTGATAAAATTGAAACCCTACCTCAGGACATAATAGAAGTTAAGGTAAAGCCTCCTAAAGAAGAAAAAGAAGAAGCCGTTGTCGTTGAAAGCAGTAAAACAACCGAAGAAATTCCCATAGAGGATGAACCTTCTCCATCACAAAAAATGGAAATTCTTGAACCTGAAAAAGAGATAAAACAAGAACTACCCGAAATAGAGGATGCTATCGCAAAAAAAGAACCACAAAAGATAGAAACAGAAATTCCGATTATAAAAAATAACCTTAATATTATAGGAAAAATCAATCTTGATGATATAAACACCCGAACAAAACCCAAGAAAAAGTCAAGAGAAGAAATCATTAGGGAAAAGAACGAAAAAAGAGAGAAAGAGTTGGAATCCCGCAAAAAACAAAATGAGATACAGAAACAAAAAAAATCGGAACAACAAAAAGAACACAAAAAGGAAGATACATCTCACGATCCAGAAGCTAAAGACAGTAATATTATTAAAACCAGTAAAAAAGAATGGATTAAAAATACGGCTACTGATGAGGATGGTGTAAAAAGCAAAAAGAAGAGAAAACGTATACGTACCTTTACTTCAGAAAACGAACCTCCTCAATCAGATGATGGTATTAAAGGATTCACTAAAAAACGTAAAGATAGAATCGATAAAGCATCATTCAAAAAAGAAATTTCAGAAGAGGAAATTGAAAAACAAGTAAAGAAAACTTTAGCGCGATTAGGTCCTACAGGGAAAACAAAATCATCTAAATATCGCAAGGAAAAAAGAGAGCATCTTCAACATGAAATGTTTGAAGCTCAAGAACGATCCGAAAAAGAAAAGAATGTGTTGAAAGTTACCGAGTTCATTACTGCCAATGAATTGGCAAATATGATGAATATTCCGGTTACACAAATTATTTCAACGTGTATGAGCATTGGATTAGCTGTCGCTATCAATCAACGTTTAGGGGCTGAAACCATATCGTTGCTGGCAGATGAATTTGGATTTCAAGTACAATTTGTAGGATTAGATGAAGATGAAGAAGAAATAGAGGAAGTTAATCCGGAAGATTTGGTAGAACGTTCTCCTATCGTTACGGTTATGGGACACGTTGACCACGGTAAGACATCCTTATTGGATTATATTCGAAAAACCAATGTCATAGCCGGTGAATCAGGAGGTATTACTCAGCATATAGGAGCCTATGAAGTTACTTTAGTCAATGATAAACGTATCACTTTTTTAGATACACCCGGTCACGAAGCTTTTACGGCTATGCGCGCACGCGGTGCCAAAGTAACGGATTTGGTAATTGTGGTCATTGCAGCCGATGATAATATTATGCCTCAGACTATCGAAGCTATTAATCATGCGCAAGCAGCCGGTGTGCCTATCATATTTGCTATTAATAAAATTGATAAACCAAATGCTGACCCTGAGAAAATACGTGCGGCTTTAGCAAATATGAATCTGTTGGTGGAAGAATGGGGTGGTAAGATTCAAAGTCAGGATATTTCAGCGAAAAAAGGTATCAATGTGGATGTGTTACTTGAAAAAGTATTGATAGAAGCCGAAATGCTCGATTTAAAAGCTTCTCCTAAAATGTTGGCAAGCGGTACCGTCGTTGAATCATCCCTTGATAAAGGAAGAGGATATGTAGCTAAAATTCTCGTCCAAAACGGCACTTTGCATACCGGTGATATTATCGTAGCAGGGGTGGCTTATGGGAAGGTCAGAGCTATGTATAATGAAAGAAATCAAATTGTAAAAGAAGCCGGTCCCTCTGTTCCGGTACTTATTTTAGGTTTAAACAGTGCGCCTCAAGCCGGTGATACCTTCAAAGTATATAAAGAAGAAAGAGAAGCCAAACAAATAGTGAATAAGCGTATACAACTGGTTAGAGAACAAGGTCTCCGTACGCAAAAACATATTACCTTAGACGAAATTGGCCGACGTATTGCTATCGGCGACTTTAAAGAATTGAATATTATTGTTAAAGGTGACGTGGACGGTTCTGTAGAAGCGTTGGCCGACTCCTTATTGAAATTAACAACTTCGGAAGTACAAGTCAATATTATCCATAAGTGTGTGGGACAGGTTATCGAATCGGATGTGTTATTGGCATCTGCTTCCAATGCTATTATCATTGCATTCCAAGTGCGTCCTTCTGCAGGAGCTAAGAGAATAGCTGAACAAGAACAAGTCGATATTCGTACCTATTCAATAATCTATGACGCAATTAACGAGCTAAAAGATGCCATCGAAGGTATGCGTGCTCCTGAAATCAAAGAAAATATTGTATGCAATATCGAAGTAAGAGAAACTTTCCATATATCAAAAGTAGGTACCATTGCCGGTTGTTATGTATTAGACGGTAAAGTTCAACGTAATACACAAATCCGTGTTATTCGTGATGGGATTGTTATTTATACCGGAAAGTTAGGTTCCCTCAAACGTTTCAAAGATGATGTGAAAGAAGTATCGTCCGGTTATGAATGCGGTTTGAACATTGATGGCTTCAACGATATTAAAGTAGGCGATATCATCGAAGGCTTTGAACAAGTGCAGGTGAAACGATAAAGCTATTTTTGAAGCTTATCGCAGGTATTTTTAATATAAAGATCAAGCAGCTTTTTGCCTGCCGCATAGGCACTGATTTTATTATCTAATAGTAATTTCTCTATATGAGGTAATTGTGCTTTGACGCCTTCGTCGGAATAGAATAGAGTAAATAACTCTTCTTCCAGAAAATGATAAAAGCGTTTCTCTGATTGCTTCAACCGATTTTGAACAAAATAGCCATTGGCTTTGGCATGAGCTACGTATTCATTGATTACATTCCAAATTTCATCAATGTTTTGGTTGTGAAGTGCGGATGAGGTTAATACGCATGGACGCCATTGAGAGGGAGATAAGGGGAAAAGTTTGAGGGCATTGCTTAGTTGTACTTTGGTTAATTCGGCTTTTTTTAAATTATCCCCATCGGCTTTGTTTACTACGATAGTATCGGCCATTTCCATGATGCCGCGTTTGATTCCCTGAAGTTCATCGCCTGCTCCCGAAATCATCAGTAGAAGAAAAAAATCAACCATGGAATGTACAGCGGTTTCCGATTGACCTACGCCTACCGTTTCGACGATAATGGTATCAAAGCCGGCAGCTTCGCATAAGATGATGGTTTCTCTTGTCTTACGTGCCACACCTCCCAATGATCCGGCAGAGGGAGAAGGACGTATAAAGGCATTTTTGTCAAGCGACAATTCATCCATGCGTGTTTTATCGCCTAATATACTTCCTTTGGAACGTTCGCTGCTTGGATCGATGGTTAAAACGGCTAACTTGTGATTCAAGGATGTGATATGTTTGCCGAAAACATCAATAAACGTGCTTTTACCTGCTCCGGGGACGCCGGTAATGCCTATGCGTACTGAATTACTTGCATAGGGTATACATGCTTCTATAATTTCTTGTCCTAATTCATGATGTTCACGTAGATTGCTTTCTATTAAAGTGATAGCTTGACTTAACACAATGATATTCTGCGATAGTATGCCATCTATATAGGCTTGTTTGCTCAGTAATGTCGTACGTTTTATCTTTTTTTTATTAAGATATGGATTGATACGAGAGGGTTGTTCTATGCCTTCTTGTACATGCAATGCCGAGCTCTTAGGTGTATCCATGTATATGTTTTTTTTTGCAAAAGTATATAAAAATTATTAGTTACTACGCTTAAGCCATGCTTAAGTCGGGAATATTTCTTCCTATTTTACAAGGCGCCTTTGCATGTATAAACTATTCACACGGTTCGGCTTTTTTTAAAAGGTAGAACCGTGTGAACGTTCATATTACATGTATATGAATCTACTACCAGATAGCGGCTTGTAGTTCGGCCGTTAAGTACATGCTATTTCCTTCTTTTACATCAAAAGCTTTTATGAAAGCAGGGATATGAGGCAAGGTGCCGTTAACACGCCATTTACCTAAGGAATGTGGATCTTCTTTGGTTCGTCTGATGATTTCTTCATCCCGTATGTTGCCTGCCCATACACCGGCATAGGCAATGAAGAATCGTTGTTCGGCTGTAAAACCATCCATTACTTTTTGTATACTACCTTCTTTAATGGCTTTTTGCATAGCAACATAGGAAACATTCACTCCGCCATTGTCGGCTATGTTTTCACCCAAGGTAAAGGTTCCGTTGGCAAATACGCCCGGTAGTACTTCAATTCGGTTAAAATGATTCACTAAGACTTTGGTTCTTTCTTCGAAGTTCTTGCTATCGGTTTCTGTCCACCAGTCTTTTAAGTTGCCATCTTTATCATAATTTCTGCCTTGATCGTCGAAACCGTGTGTCATTTCGTGTCCGATTACGACGCCAATAGCTCCATAATTCACAGCATCGTCGGCATGCATATCGAAGAAAGGAGGTTGAAGTATGCCGGCAGGGAAGCATATTTCATTTGTTGTCGGATTATAGTATGCATTCACTGTTTGCGGAGTCATCAACCATAAACTTCTATCGACCGGTTTACCTACTTTTGATAATTGATAAGCGGTTTCAAAACGGGAGGCACGTTCAATGTTAGCGTAATAACTATCCTTTTCGATGTGTAGGGATGAGTAATCTCTCCACTTGTCGGGATAACCGATTTTTACGATTATGGTTTCTAATTTTTCTTTTGCTTTAGCTTTGGTTTGTTGAGTCATCCAAGTGTTTTGTTCAATACGTTCGCCCAAGGCTGATTTTAAATTATCCACTAATTTGAGCATTCTTTCTTTGGCTTCAGTCGGAAAATATTTTTCGACATACATCTGACCTACTGCCTCACCTAAGCATCCATCAACGGTTGAAACTACTCTTTTCCAACGTGGTTTCATCTCGGTTTTTCCCGATAGTACTTTGCCGTAGAAATCGAAATTGGTTTGTACAAAATCATTGCTTAAGTAAGGAGAGGCATCGTTCACTAATTGCAATGCTATATAAGCTTTGATGATTTCCAAGTCGGTTGAAAGGATGAGTGTGTTAAGACCTTTTATATAATCGGGTTGACCCACATTGAGGCTATCGATGTTTTCTAATCCTATGGCTTTCAAATAGGCTTTCATATCGACGGCTGAAATCATAGCTTGCAAATCGTCGACAGACATATAGTTATAGGTTTTATGAGGATTCCTTAAGTCATTTTTATCCATAAATACTTTTGCCATTCCGGTTTCGAGAGCCAATACCTTATTAGCCATACTTTCTTCTTTTCCTTCCAGTTTACTCATTTTATTATAATTGGATAATTGAAGCATTTTGCTTAAGAGTATGACGTATTGCCGACGAATGTTTTCCATGTCTTTCTCTAAATAATAGTCTCTATCGCCTATACCCAGACCTGTTTGCCATAACCAGGCAATATTCATGCGGCTGTTAGCAGGGTTTGCTTCAGCAAAGACCGTAAAAAAGGATCCGCTTCCATTTAGGTAAAGCTCAGCCAGAAGGTTTGCTAATTCTTTTTTATCTTTTATTTTTGCAATGGTTTGTAAATTAGCTTGGATAGGCATACCTCCTTGTTGTTCGAGTGCGGCACTATCCATACCCATATTGTATAAGTCGCCGATTTTTTGAGGAATACCGACTTCAGTATGCTTTTCGGCAGCGATGCCGCTGATTAAGTCTTTCAATTGTTTTTGGTTATCTTCGGCCAATTTGTCGAAGCTTCCGTAGCGGGCATATTCTCCCGATAAAGGATGTAGTTTCATCCAGCCGCCGCAGGCATATTGATAAAAATCTTGTGCCGGACTTACGCTTTCATCTAAATAGGATTTGTTGATGCCTGAGTTTAATGTCGTTTTCTTGTTGTTGTTACATGCTGTCATCGTAATGAGTATACTTGCTAAGATTAAAAATGTACCTTGTTTCATATGTGATTTATTGTATTTAAAATTAGTTTAACAAACGTAAATATAGTTTAAAAATTATGGTTGTTTGGTTTTACCTAATTCGTAATAGTAATTTGCCGAATCGGGTTGGTTTAATTGTCTAAAGAGGGTAGCTTTTTCCATATAGCCGGCAGCTTTTTCGGGCATATGAGCAATCATAGCGTTGACGGTTTGGAAGGCTTTTTCGCTTTGTTGTTGATAAGCATATATTTGAATCATGAGTTGATAGCTTGAAATGTTATAGGGATCGCCTTGTAATGTTCTTTTTCCCATAGCAATAGCCGAATCTAAGGCATTGATGCGTGCATATGCGATGGCTAAATTATAGTAGCAGGTGGTGGCACCTTCGGGATGTTGTCGGATATATAGATCGAAGTGGTAGCGTGCCGAATCTAATTGCCCTAACATGGCATAGGAACTGCCTACATCGAAGTGAACAACGTTTTCGGATGTGTCGGCACGGAGTACGTATAAGTAATGATTCTTAGCCTTTTCATATTCTCCTTTATTGTAATAGGCGATAGCAATGTTGTATTGCGTAATGATGGTATGAGGATGTAGTTGCAAGGCTCTGTCGTAATAATGTATGGCCGAGTCGAGGAAATTTTGGTTGCGGTAAAAGGGATGTAAAGAGTAATAGGCATAACCAATACGGTCGTAGGCGTTGGCATGATTGGGATGTATATTCAATCCTTTTTGCATATAAATTATCGATTCCCAAAGATATGCACGGTATTTTAGTGCGTTTTTCTCGATTTCGTTAGGATTGGTAGCATTGTTGTTCAGGTCTTGATATTCATTGGCTTTGTCCCTTAAAGCTTCACCCCAAAAGAAATTCAAACGGGCACTATTGGGCGATTTTTTGATATCGGCGCCGTATAGAGTGAAATTGTTCTCCCACTCGACCGAACGGCTGTGTGTTTGAACGGTATAGTATAATAACATAATTAATATCAATCCCATGCTGATTAGTTGAGGTTTGGTGACGGCTGTTGGGTTTGCTTGTTGATGCTTGTCGGCATAAGTATATAAGAGATAAACAATGGCGATGCAATATCCCAAAGAAGGCACAAACAGAAAGCGATCGGCAAAGGAAGCGCCGATTAAGTAAAGCAAATTGCTGTAGATGCTCATGGTGATGATAAAGAAGAAGATGCAGTATGAAAGCGGGTGTTTTGTGCGAAAATGTTTAATAGCGTACACGATAAGTGCTATATAAATGCCCAATGGCAGCAAGCTCTTCCAATGCATAAAGGTTACGACCGGCAATTGGTTGAAGGAATAATCGCATACTTGTTGATAGGGGAAGATAAGTAGGAGTAAGTATTTTCCTAACAACATGATGGCACTTGCCCAACGAGCCAACAAAGTTTGCTCGGCAAGGTAGTTGTTGGCCGTACTGAGTTCGGCTGTTGGGTAGTCGTTCAGTACGATTGCTCGCACGAGTAAGTATGTCAATATGGGCAATAGCAAACAGATTGACAGATATAAGAATTCTTTTCTTTTGGCTTTGCGAAAGAAATAAACAGTCAGCGGAATGGCCGCTAAAAATGTAATGGCACTTTCCTTGGAGAATATGGCTAATCCGAAAGCGACTATCAGCCCGATTAGGTATTTGATGTTCTTTTTGTCGATGTATTGTAAGCTAAACCAGATGCTTAATAGCACAAACACCCACAGTATGATATCGTCTCGTCCTTTGATGTTGGCCACGACTTCCGTATGCATGGGGTGTGCTGTGTATAACACAGTGATAATGAATGGGAGAAGTTTGCTTTTATCGACAAACATCTTCCGCAATACAATATATAAGAGGACGCAAGCCAATGCATACCAAATTACGTTTATAATATGATGAAGACTCGGATTATCAGGCGATAATTGCCATTCCGTGGCAAACATCAGAAGACTTAACGGACGGTATTGATAAGCTTCTGGATTTATGTTTACTCCCTCCATGGAGTGTGTTGTCAATATCTGCTTAAAGCCCTTAAACCCTTGCTCTACATAGGCGTTTTTCTTACATACAACGGTGTCGTCTAAAGCCCATTGATGACGGAAGGTGTTGGCGTATAAGATAAATGTAAATAGAAAGAGCAGCAAGTAAACATAAGGTTCTTTCAGTGAAAAAGAAAGAGATTCTTGTTTTTCGTTATGAAGTTCACTTACAGGTTCTTGTTTGTTTTGTGTTTTGCTTTTAGGGTGCTTGTTAGGTAACATGACCGACTGTTTTAAAATAATTGCAAATGTACATAAAATTATCAAAACACTCCTTGTTCGCTATCATTGCCGGTACATTTTTTTACATCGAAATCATTAATATGCTTCGACCTGTCTTTCAATCTATCATCATTGATTAGCATTTAGCTTATCGTTCGAAATGATATGGGAGATACGTATTGAATTTTTGAAATATACTTAATGTCAGTGGGATGTTGCCGTATGTTTATTTTTTATTGCGGAAGATGCTTAAAAGACTTGCTTAAGACGACTGAAAAACGTTATGATGTTTTTATAGTATAGAGTGTTGCTTAAGATTTTAACAAGTGTTAAGCAAGAAAAAACGAATGTTGCTTAAGATATAAAAATCTTTGCGCAGTAGCATCGAAGGTTTTGCAGCAGTATGCTTGGGCCTTGCACAAGTCTGCTTAGTATCCTAATGTTTTAAGCATTGATTTATAGCTTTGTTCTTTTCCGAAGAGTTTGGTTACAATTTCGCCTTCTTCCTCGCTGTTTTCCGTTTGTTCGCGGTAGATGATCACGTGTTTTGGAGCCGGAATCAGGCAATGCTGTATGCCGCCGTATCCACCGATAGATTCCTGATAAGCACCGGTGTGGAAAAGGCCGATGTATTGAGGTGTATCCAAAGAGAATTTCGGAAGAAAGACCGCATTAAGGTTGGCTTCCGAGTTATAATAATCATGGCTGTCGCAAGTTTGCCCGCCCAAAAAAACACGCTCGTACTCTTTGTCCCAATTATTAATGGCCAGTAGGATAAATTGTTGGTTAATAGCCCAAGTATCGGGAAGAGTAGTCATAAACGAGCTGTCAATCATATTCCATAGCTCGCGGTCATTCTGTCGTTTTTGGTTTAAGATAGAAAACAAAATCGCACTCGATTCACCAACGGTATAGGAACCGAATTCGGTGAATATGTCGGGTTCTTTCACCCCGTTGCGATTACACATGGTTTTGATTTGTGCTATGATTTCTTCGGCCATGTATTCATAATCATAGGAAAACGACAGTTTGTTTTTAATCGGGAAGCCTCCGCCAATATTGAATGAATCTAATTCGGGCGCTAACTTTTTAAGTTCACAATACACATTAACACATTTCAACAATTCGTTCCAATAGTATGCAGTGTCTTCAATGCCGGTATTGATGAACATATGTAACATCTTTAATTCAAACTTAGGATTGTTTTTTATTTTTTCCAAATAGAACGGAACGATGTCATTATAGCGTATGCCTAAGCGCGAGGTATAGAACTCAAAACGGGGTTCTTCTTCCGAAGCAATGCGAATACCTAATTTACATTTGGTGTCGAGCATGCTATCCAATTGATCTAATTCCATTTTGTTGTCTAAAACCGGAATAGTGTTGATAAATCCGTTGTGAATGGCGTTGACGATGTTCTCGATATAAGGTATTTTCTTGAATCCGTTGCAAATAATGTAGTTTTCTTTGTCGAAGATACCTTGTTCATATAAGGCATCGATGATGTTCAGATCGAATGCCGATGAGGTTTCGATATGAGTATCATTTTTAAGTACTTCTTCAAGCGTAAAAGAGAAGTGAGAACTTTTCGTACAGTAGCAATAATGGTAATCGCCTTCGTAATCCGCTTTGGCCATGGCCACGTTAAACCAGCGTTTGGCCTTTTGAATATTTTGCGATATCTTTGGTAAATATGTAATGCGCAGGGGTGTTCCGTACTGCTTGATGATTTCCATCAAGTCGATATTGTTAAAAAACAATTCTCCATCCTCAACTTCGAATTCGTCTTGCGGAAATTCGTAGGTTTGTTGAATTAAATCAATGTATTTATTTTTCATCTCCCGAATTTTTTTAAGTGCGCAAAAGTATACAAAAAACAAATGTGGTGATTCATCTTACTTACATTAATTAAAAAAATATAAACTAAGTGATTTACTTTTGACCTAAACATCCAAAATAATTGGGTAAATATATCCGTCTTTTGTCAAAGAAAGTATTCTTATGGCTTAGGTACGAAAGAGAAGTTGGAATCAGGATGGATTCTTGTTTGCTTGCTATCTAAAGTCATCGAAAGTATAGTATGAATGTTGAAGCTTGGTTCGATAGTTGTATATAAGAAATGGTATATGTGTAGCCATGCTTGCTTTATCGTTGAGATAAGGAAGGATGTACAATAAAACCAAATGCTTCACGTTTTTCAAAACATAAATATATCGAAATAGATTAAAAACAAATAGCATGCGTTTGCGTAAGTGGAAGAAAGCTTTTATATATATAAGTTTGATGTGCAGTTCGATAACATATGCACAATATACGGAAAAGGATATTTTAAACTACATCGACACCTATCATCAGTTGGCCATACAAAAGATGAAAGATTATGGTATTCCGGCAAGTATTACATTGGCACAGGGGATATTGGAATCGGCCGCCGGCACTAGTGATTTAGCACGGGAAGCGAATAATCATTTCGGTATTAAGTGTCATTCAACATGGGAGGGGAAAAGTTTCTATAAGGACGATGATGCTAAAAATGAATGTTTTCGCTCCTATACTTCCGTTGAGCAATCCTATGACGATCATTCGGCTTTTTTGAAACGAGAACGTTATACGTCTTTGTTTAATCTGAAAATTACGGATTATAAGTCATGGGCTAAAGAATTGAAAAAGTGCGGATACGCTACCGACCCACACTACGACAATCGCCTTATCGACTTAATAGAAAAGTATGAGCTTTATGCTTACGATACCGACGCATATACCAAAAGTACTCCCTTGGCTCACAAGGGATCAAGTAAAGGACAAACAAAGCCGAACGAAGTAGATAAAAATCAATCTTCATCCCCTACAAACCAAGCTACATCACAGACTTACGATACGCGTTACAGGCGGGTAGACTATCCTTACTCTAAGCGTACGGTATACATTAATAATAATGTATACTTTATCCTTGCCCGACCGGGCGATACCTTTTATGATATTGCCATCGATGTACAATTAACCGTCGGACAATTAAGAAAATACAACGACGTTCCCAACCTATCTTACGAGCCTATGGAAGGCGAAATCGTGTACATCAGCAAAAAAGCCTCAAAGGCCGAAAAAATACGCGAACACATTGTCCGCAGAGGAGAGAGTTTACGTGATATAGCTCAACAATATGCTTGTAGAGAAAAAGCTTTACGCAAATTAAATGCTATGTCGAAAACGGATGAACTACAAGCCGGTGATAGAGTGAAATTAAGATAATACGCTTATATGAAACCAAATATGCATATTGAAGATAATGTAGTACAGACAGATGTTTTGATAGTAGGAGGAGGGCCTTCGGGTTTAGCCGCAGCCATTCACCTTGCCAATCTTATGCAAGAAAAGCAAGTAAAGAAAAGAATTTTATTGATAGAAAAGGGCGTCGGCGTAGGAAGTCATATTTTATCAGGAGCCATCATCAAACATCAAGTGTTTCGACAATTGCTTAACGAAAAAGAATACAACGACATCCCCTTCGATTCGAAAGTAAGTAGCGATGCCATTGTCTGGTTAGGCAAGAATTGGAAATTTAAACTGCCTTTTCATCCTCCTTATATGGGAAATAAAGGGAATCAAGTAGCCTCTTTGAGTCATATTTGTCGTTATCTGGCAAAGATAGCCGAAGAAAAAGGCGTGGAAATCTATCCTGGATTTGCCGTAAATGAACTTATCTTCGAAAATAATGAATTGGTGGGAGTTAAAACCAACGATACCGGAGTGGATGAGCATGGCAATCCCTTGGCGAACTATCAAAAAGGAAGTTCCATCAAAGCCGATTTGATTATTTTTGCCGAGGGAAGTAAGGGAACTATGTGCGAACAACTTATAAAGAGCTTTCAATTAGATAAAAACCGCAACGAACAAATGTATTCCTTGGGATGTAAGGAATTGTGGCAACTGCCCGAAAAACGTTTGCAAGCAGGAGAAGTGTATCATACTATGGGCTTTCCACTATCTATGCGCGAATTCGGAGGAGGTTTTATCTATGGCTTAAAAGAGAATAAAGTAGCCCTTGGCTTGGTAGTAGGTTTGGATTATCAAGACCCTACATTCGATATACATCATGCTTTTCAGATATGGAAAACACATCCTTTTATTAAAAAAATGTTAGCCGGTGCTAAGTTGTTAGAATACGGAGCCAAAACATTGCCCGAAGGAGGCTATTATGCCATACCGAAACTCTATGTACCGCATGGCCTGATAGTAGGCGATTCCGCCGGATTTCTGGCCATGCCTGCTTTGAAAGGAGTACACTTAGCCGTTTATTCCGGTATGTTGGCAGCCAAAACAGCCCTACATGCTATTCAGAAGCATGATTTCTCGGCTGATAGTTTGAGTATGTACGAAAAGGAAGTGATAAACAGTAAAATATATAAAGAGCTCTATGCCACACGAAACGTTAGACAAGCCTTTTCCGATGGTTTGTTGTTAGGGGGAATACAATTTGTTACTCAATTGATAAATGGAGGTGCTGGATTAAGAGGGCGTTTGCGTCCTTTGTCCGACAAAGAAAGAACCCGCAAACTTAAAGACTTTAAAGGAAAGAGTTTTCAATCACGCTTTCATAATTATTTTGAATTTGATAAAGAGTTAACATTTGATAAGGTTACCGATGTATATTATAGTCATACGCACTATGATGAGCAGCAGGAACCACATTTAAAAATACCGAATCCGGAACATTTTCGCGCTTATAATATTGAAACATATGGGGCACCCTGCCAATATTTTTGTCCGGCAGAGTGCTATGAGCTTCGTGCCGATAAGAATGGAGGTCAGGACTTACGTTTACATCCTGAAAATTGTTTACAATGTAAAACCTGTACGATAAAAAGTCCCGACAATGGGATTCTTTGGTGTTTACCCAACGGCGACAATGGTCCTGATTATCGTTATATGTAAAAACAATAGATTATGTCATTAACAATTATAAGTTTAATAAAACAGGTACCGCTTCCTACCGAAATGAAAATGGGAGAAGATGGTTTAATGGAAAGAAATAAGGCTAAATCAATTATAAATATAGATTGTCAATACGCATTGGAAGCCGGTTTGCAATTACGCAAACAATATCCCGATGCACGACTCTTGGTATGTTCCATGGGGCCGCCATCTTTTGAACAATCTCTGCGCAAGGCTTTAGCTATGGGTTATGAGGAAGCTTATCTGCTGTCGGATAAGAAATTAGGAGGAAGCGATACGTTTGCTACCGGTTTAGCTTTAGCCAGTCTCTTGCGGCACTTAGGATTTACCCCTCAAAACAATCAAGGCTTTATTGTGTTGGCCGGCCGACAAACCAGCGATGGCGATACGGCTCATGTACCTTCTCAAGTGGCAGCCAATCTTGATATACCGCAAGCTACTTTTGTCGAACATATTACATTCGATGATAAGGCTTGTGTGCTTGCTAAACGCATCATAGAAGGGGGCTTTCAACAAATGAAATTACCACTTCCTTGTGTCATCTCATTGACACCAACGGGCATTTCTCCCCGTAAACCCACGCTCTTTGGGATGATTAAAGCCCGTAATAAGAAAATAAATATATTGGGAGTTGATGATATTGCCCTGAATTCATCTCAGATAGGCATCAATGGCTCACCAACGATAGTTGTTAAAGTGGTAGATGTAATCAGCGACCGGCCGCCGGTTGTTATGATAGAAGGGGATAATGAAAAAGAAAAAATTCAACATTTAATTCGAGTATTAGAGGACAATGTTCAACCCGCTTCTAAAAAAACATTGCATACAACGAAAAAAATGGATTACCCGGATTTCCCTTTTAAAGATATTCGTGGTGAACATAGGGGTATACTTACATGGGCTGAAGTTAGCGGAACAAACATCAGCCGTTCCTCATTGGAACTCTTAGGAGTAGCTCGTCAATTAGCTAATCAGTTGAATGAAAACACCAAGATTACAACTGTGTTGATAGGTGACGAGGTGAACCCCATGGCCGATATCTTAATGGCCTATGGAGCCGATGAAGTAATTCTTGTTGAAGACAAGCACTTGAAAGAGTATTTAATATTACCCTTTGCTTCTGTATTTTCCAAGATAATCAAAGAAAGAAAACCCGAAATAGTCTTGTTTTCAGCTACAACTTCCGGACGAGAATTAGCTCCTCGGGTAGCCGTAAGTAGCGGTAGCGGCATTACAGCCGATTGTACCCAACTGGAAATAGGAGCTTATGTCAATAGGAAAGAAGAAACCATCATAGAACCCTTGTTGCATTCCTACCGACCGACATACGGTGAAAGTAAAATAGCTACCATACTTGGATTTAAATTTCCTCAAATATCGACGGCACGTCCCGGAACCTTTAAAATGCCTGCTTACGATGATACACGCAAAGGGAAAATTTCAAGTTTTATACCCCAGTGGAAGCAAAGCGATTTTTGTGTGGAATTGCTGCAAACCTTTCGCGGTGATGCGGGAATGCAATCTTTGTTTGAAGCGGAAATCATCGTTGCCGGCGGGAGAGGTGCTCTATCAGATAATCTACAATTGATTAAAGATTTAGCCCAAGCTTTTCAAGCCAGAGGAATAGCTGCCGATTGGGCGGCAAGTCGGGCTGTTGTCGACGATGGGTATGCAGCATATGCTCGTCAAATCGGACAAACCGGAAAAACTGTACGTCCTAAATTATATATTGCCGTAGGTATTTCAGGTGCTATACAACATATTGCGGGAATTAAAGAGGCCGGTAAAATTGTTGCCATCGACCGAAATGCGAAAGCACCTATTTTTAAATATGCCGATTATGGTATAGTTGGCGATTACCGTGATCTTTTACCCGAATGGATAGCCCAAGTAAAACAGGATTGACAAATGTTGAAATCAAATTATTTAATAAAGTAATTTTATGTAAATTTGCACCATAAATATAATATCAAAGTATAAATAATGTCGAAAAAACAGCTGTTTGCCTTAGTTCTTTTTTTACCTTTTATCTTCTCAAGAGCTCAAACCTATGATTATTCCCGTTTGATATTTAACAATTACATATATCATGAGGAAATTGCATCGGTCAAAATAGGTGTAGTGGGCAGTGAGTCGAACTATGATCAGTCCGTAGGGGCTTCTTATTTGGGAAATAATAGTTTGGCTTTCTTTCCTCCCGTTATACGTTTATTTACGGATGATAAAATTAAATGTAGCTTTGATGATTTAAGCGGGGATGTTCGTTTTATGAAATTTACATTGATACATTGTACGTATGATTGGAAGCCGACAACTACCTTGCATACCAACGAATATTTGAGCAAATTTACGAGTGATGATATTATAGACTATACCTATTCCACCTATACCTTTTTGCCCTATGTGGCTTATTCATTCAGCTTCCCAAATGATAATATTGAAATCAGTAAATCGGGAAACTATTTACTATATGTATATGAGGATAATGGGGGAGAATCCATCCCTTTGTTTACACGTCGTATCATGGTTGTTGAAACTATGACTAAGCTAATACCTACCATCATACAATCGACGAATATTCCGGAACGTTTTACACATCAAGAGATTACTTTACAGGTAGATTATAGTGGGCAAAGGTTGATAAACCCTGCTGAAAACATAAAAGTGCTTATCATGCAAAACGAACGATTCGATAATGCTATTTTATTAACTAAGCCTTACATGGTTCAAAGTTCCAATTTGATGTATAATGAAAGAGGAGCTATTACCATGGAAGGAGGAAATGAATTTAGAACTTTTAATATTAAAAGTTTACGTATTCCTATGGAAGGAGTTCAACAAATCGTAAATCGTTCCGATGCTATCTATGCGTATTTGTATCCGGATGAAGATAGAAAATATAAATCTTATGTGAATCACATTGACATAAATGGTTATTATTTCAATGAAAGTATTGATTACAATGCCGTAGGCGAAGCAGATTATGCCTATGTACAATTTCGCTTGAAATACGACAAACCTTTAAAAGGCAATATTTATGTTTTTGGCGAATTGACATCATGGAATTTTTTGGAAGAAGCAAAATTGAAATATGTAGAAAATACCGCTTATTGGCAAACGGAATTGTTGCTCAAGTCGGGGTATTATAATTATATGTATGTGTATATTCCGGAAAACAGCCATGTGGCATCAACCGATTTAATCGAAGGGTCACATTGGGAAACCGAAAATCGTTATACGTTTTTTGTATATTACAATCCTAATCCGGCTTCTTACGATAGAATTATAGGATATACCAGCAAATATTCTTTTCCTAAAGTTAAATAATAAATAATGACAGATGGATTTTTCAATTAAAATTGCACAGGAATTTAAGCTTGAGCTTGACTTTGTTAGGAATACTATTGAATTGTTGAACGAAGGAGCCAGCATTCCTTTCATTGCTCGTTACCGTAAAGAAGCTACCGGAAGCATGGATGAGGTGATGATTTTACGTATCAAAGAACGATTCAATCAATTGAGTGAGCTGGAAGAACGTCGAGCAAGTATTTTACATTCCATACAAGAGCAAGGTATGTTAACGGATGAATTAAGGGAAAAGATTGAAAAGGCCGAAACGATGTATGAGCTCGAAGATTTATACCTGCCGTATAAGCCAAAACGAAAAACACGTGCGAGCATTGCCAAAGAAAAAGGCTTGGAACCTTTAGCCATGCGTTTATATGCTCAAGGCAATGGTAATGTGGAAGAATGGGCAAGCGAATATATAGATGAAGAGAAAGGAGTAAATGACATAGATCAAGCACTTGACGGCGCTATAGACATCTTAGCTGAATATATTACAGAACACGAACTGAGCCGTGCAAAATTACGGAAACTGTTTACCTTTAAATCTACGATTACGTCGAAGGTGGTTTCCGGCAAAGAAGGGGAAGGAAATAAGTATCAGATTTATTTTGACAACAAAGAATTATTACGTAAGATTTCATCTCATCGTTTACTGGCTATGTTAAGGGGAGAAAATGAAGGATTTTTAAGGGTAAAAGTCGAACCTGATGAAGAGGAAGCATTAGATATCTTATATAGGCTTCATCTCAAAGCCGATAATGACGCAGCTGCTTGTGTTGCCGATGCTATCGATGATGGCTACAAACGTTTGTTACAACCTCAACTTGAAACTGAAATGCGACAAGAAGCTAAAATCCGAGCCGATGAAGAGGCCATACGAGTGTTTGTGGACAATCTACGTCAACTTCTTTTAGCTCCTCCTTTGGGTGAAAAAGTGGTAATGGCCATTGATCCGGGATTTCGTACCGGTTGTAAAGTAGTTGTTTTAGATTCATTCGGGAATTTGTTAGCTAACGATACTATTTATCCTCATCCACCTCAAGTGGAAGTATTTCAAGCAAATAAAACACTGAAAGAGCTGGTTGAGAAATATAAAGTAGAAGCAGTAGCTATTGGAAATGGTACCGCTGGAAGAGAGACCGAAAATTTTGTCCGCCATGTAAATTTTGATAATAAGCCTATAGTGGTTGTAGTAAATGAAAATGGAGCTTCCATATATTCTGCTTCGGAAATCGCTCGCGAGGAATTCCCCAATCATGACATTACGGTTAGAGGAGCAGTCTCCATCGGTCGTCGCCTTATGGATCCGCTGGCTGAATTGATTAAAATCGATCCTAAATCGATAGGAGTGGGACAATATCAACACGATGTGAATCAAAAAAAATTACAAGAAAGTTTGGAACATACTGTTGAAAGTTGTGTGAATGCAGTAGGTGTGGAAGTAAATACAGCCAGTAAACAATTATTATCTTTTGTATCGGGAATAGGTCCTGCATTAGCTGAAAATATGATAGACTATCGTCATCAAAATGGGGGCTTTCAAAGTAAGGAAGAACTAAAAAAAGTGAAACGTTTTGGAGCTAAAGCTTTTGAACAAGCTGCCGGATTTATACGTATACGGGATGCTAAAAATCCTTTGGATAGAAGTGCTGTCCATCCGGAAAGTTATACAGTTGTAAAAAAAATGGCTGACTCCTTGCAATGCACCATCCATGATTTAATAGAACAGGAAGAACTTCGTAAGAAAATCCGTATCAAAGATTTCGTTACCGATACGGTAGGAATTCCCACCTTGAGTGATATCATGAAAGAATTGGCAAAACCCGGAAGAGATCCCCGTCAAGAGTTTAATTTATTTGAATTTGATCATAATATAAGTGATATTTCCGATTTAAAAGTGGGAATGATATTGCCTGGAGTAGTCGTCAACATTGCCGCTTTCGGTTGTTTTGTGGATATCGGAGTGCATCAGGATGGTTTAGTTCACATCAGTCAGCTTGCTAAAAAATATGTAGATAATCCAAATAAAGTGGTAAAACTGAATCAAAAGGTGATGGTTAAAGTGTTAGATGTAGATTTGCAACGCAAACGAATAAATTTGAGCATGGATATCGATTAAACCCTTTTGTTATGAATGAAAAAAACAATAAAAAAGAAAAGCAATTTCTCAAAGTGCCTGAATATCCAGGAGGAAAGAAGGGATTGTTAGATTTTATTAGATCTCAATTACAGTATCCTGCAGATGCATTCAAGGATCGTATAGAAGGGATAGTAACGATTGCTTTCGAAGTGAATGATATGGGGGATGTGGAAACGGCAAAAGTTATCAAAGGCTTGACGCCTTCATGCAACGAGGAAGCCTTGCGTGTTGTTAAACTGCTGAAATACGCCAAAGCATATAATCACGGCATTCGTCTGAAATCTAATCATAAGGTGAATATTCATTTCAAATTACCACAAAGCCAAAGCGTGAATATTCAATTTTCATATTTGTCAACAGATAATAATACATCAAAACAAACTGAAAATAAAGAGGAATATACCTATTCCATAACTTTACCTAGCGATACTTGAATGCATGGTATAAATAATGTAAGATATTTAATGGTATAAATAAATACAAAAAATGGAAATAACCAAAAAAGAACTCACTTTGTGGTTTGAATATATAAAAAAGTGTAAAATACTTGTAGTGGGGGATGTAATGACCGATATTTACATAAACGGTCAGGTAAGTCGTATTTCGCCGGAGGCTCCGGTTCCTATTGTGAATGTAAATGAAATAAGGTATTGTTTGGGTGGAGCCGCCAATGTTGCCCTCAATCTTCAAGCGATGGGAGCTAAGCCGCTATTATGTGGCATTGTTGGAGAAGATGTGAAAGGCTATGAGTTTATGAAACTGATGACGAATCATAAAATGGATGTTAGTGCTATGCTAAGCATGGAACGTCGGACAACTACTACCAAAACACGTATCATTGGAAATAAAGTGCAACTACTTCGTATGGACGAAGAAAACGATGCTCCTATCGATTCAAAACAAACAGAAATACTGTATAAACATGTTGAGAATATATTGTTAAATGATAAAATTGATGCCATTATTTTTGAAGATTACGATAAAGGAGTTATTACATATGACTTAATATCAAGAATAACACACATTGCTCAAGAAAAATCCATTCCGATATCTGTTGATCCTAAGAAAAGAAATTTTTTGAATTATCAAGGGATTACTTTATTTAAACCTAATCTTTCGGAATTAAGTAATGGCTTAACCCTTGATAAAAATAAACTTGCGTTAGAGGATATAAATAAACAAGTAGAGGCATTTATGCAAACTCATAAACATAAGATGGTTATGATAACATTATCGGATAAAGGAATGGTAATATGTTACCAAAAACAATCTACATTTGTGAGTGAATGGATACCTGCACAAGTACGAAGCATTGCCGATGTTTCCGGAGCAGGCGATACGGTCATAAGTGTAGCAACATTAGCGTTGATTTATGGATTTCCTCCTCGCTTGATTGCAGAATTATCAAATATTGCCGGAGGTCTTGTTTGTGAAAAAGTAGGAGTGGTGCCTATTGAAAAACATCAGCTTTCCAATGAATCATTAAAGATATTAGGAAAGCCAATGCTTTAATATATGAAATAAATAAGTAAGTGTAGAAGTATTATTTAGCCGGAAAAAATTTATCAATGAGTTTGATGACAAAATAAAATATCATCATAAAGACAAAAATACCTACCATTCCGATTCCGCTTATCAATAATGCCGAATTTACGATACTATAATCAATCATGTTTATATCCTCCTTTAAATTAAATAAATAATGGAACTAATGATAAAATAAGACCGCCCGCTACTACCGAACCGATTTGTCCGCCTACATTCGTACTAACGGCATGCATCAAAAGGAAGTTTGATTTGTCTTCTTTTAATCCCATAGAGTGAATAACCCGTGCCGACATGGGGAATGCTGAAATACCGCAAGCCCCGATCATGGGATTTATTTTTTTGCCCTTAGGTAAGAATACATTAATTAGTTTGGCAAACATAACACCGCCGAAAGTATCAAAAACAAAAGCAACAAGACCTAATCCGATAATCATCAAAGTGTCTAACCTGACAAAACGATCGGCAGTCATAGTGCTGGCAATGGTAATACCTAATAAGATGGTAACTAAACTTGCCAATTCATTTTGAGCGGCAAGCGACAGTTTATTTAACACACCGCATTCACGGATGAGGTTACCGAACATTAAAAATCCGATAAGTGCTAATGAGGAAGGAGCGATAATACCTGCAATGATAGTAACGGTAATGGGGAAAAGAATTAAGGCCGTACGAGATACTATTTTCTTTTGGGCTTCCATCCGTATTAAGCGTTCTTTTCTGGTTGTAATAGCTTTAATAACGGGAGGTTGAATAATTGGAACTAAAGCCATATAAGAATAGGCTGCAACCGAGATGGGTCCTAAAAGTTCGGGAGCAAAGCGCGATGCTACGAAAATGGATGTCGGACCATCGGCTGCACCGATAATACCTATGGATGCTGCTTCATGTAAAGGAAATCCCAATAAAGTGGCTGCAAACATGGTGAAAAATATACCAAATTGTGCCGCCGCACCGAATAATAACAAGAATGGATTTTTAAACAAAGGCGAAAAATCGATCATGGCACCGATGGCAACAAAAATCAGCAACGGAAACACTTCGGTTGCAATACCTGCTTCGAAAAACACAGACAAAGCACCTTCAATGGCTTTGCCCGTAACAGGATCTATTTGCGTGAGCGCCGAAGTAAACGGGATGTTTACCAATATGGCTCCGAAACCCATAGGCAATAACAAGGTGGGTTCATACTCTTTTTTAATAGCCAAAAAAATTAAAGTAAGTCCTACAGCTATCATAACGAAGTCTTTCCATGTGAAATCGTATAGGACAGGCATTAAATCTTGAAAATTCATGAATCTTTTTTTAATATATTAATATTTCCTTTTTAATTATTTAGTTTTTATTTTCGTTTTTATTCTCGTTGCAATCGATTTTATCTTGCAATTCATCAATTTTTTTATCTTCTGCAATTATAACAGATAGGAGGATAGATATTAGCAATGTAGCTACTATGACCGTTAAAGATATCCAAGAATGAGAGCCAAAAAAGGTTTCTATAGCTTCACCGGTAGGTTTGTTTATAAAACCAATAGCAGGTAACATCATTTTTACGCCAATGAAAAACAGGATAAAGCTTACTCCGGTTTTTAAGAAACGGAACATACCCATGATACCTTTCAATGCAAAAAATAAGGATATCAAACCCATTACGGCGAATACATTGGATGTAATAGCGAGAAATTGTTCTTCTTGGTTTGTAAGAACGTTGGTGGCTCCTTCTTTGATAACCCCAATAATGGCAGGAATGGAATCAACGGCAAATAGAACATCCGTTGAACCTATGACTAAAAACACCAACATAAACATGGTAATATGACGCTTGCCGTTTATTTTTGAGAAAAAGTGGGGATGATCCATGTCGGGATCGACCGGAAATAATTTGGCTCCCAATTTGTATAATACATTATTTTTTGGATCCACTTGGTCATCTTCTTTGGTAAATGCCATTTTGTAGGATGTCCAGATTAAGATTATGCCAAAAATATAGATTATCCAATGAAATTGTTGTACTAAACCCATTCCTGCAACAATAAATAAAATACGCAATACTATGGATAATAAAATACCCAGTTTCAACAATCGGGGTTGATTTTTGGAACAAACACCCATCAGGGAGAAAATCATAATAAAAACAAAAAGATTGTCTATTGAGAGTGAATATTCCGTTAAATAACCGGATATAAATTTAATACCCATAACATGTGCTGTGTTTTCCGTTGATCCGGGATTTTGTGGAAAGAAAAAGAAAAGGGAAGTCCCAAATAATAACGCAATCGATATCCATACGCTGGTCCATCGTAAAGCTTGTTTAACTGTAAATTCTCCTTTACGGTGGTCGGTAACATAAAAATCGACAACAAAAACAGCTAAAAAAATAGCAATAAAAATAATCCAATATAATGTCATTGAGTTCATGAAATGTAATTAAATGTAAGTTAATAAAATGCTTTAGTTAAAGAGGTAAATTGTCGTGTTTTTTAGGTGGATTTTCCAAGCGTTTAGTTTGTAATGACATCAACGCTTTGATAATACGGTAACGGGTATTTCTGGGTTCGATAACATCATCTAGGTAGCCGTATTTTGCTGCTACATATGGATTGGCAAATTGTTGTCGATATTCGATTTCTTTTTCGTTCATGAATTCGTTTAATTTTTCGGGATCTTCTATGGCTTTTATTTCTTTACCCATTAAGATTTCGATAGCACCTTTACCACCCATAACTGCAATTTCGGCTGTAGGCCAAGCATAATTGATATCACCTCTCAGATGTTTGGAACTCATGACGCAGTATGCACCGCCGTAGTTTTTACGTAAAATTATGGTAACTTTCGGAACAGTAGCTTCGCCGTAAGCATAGAGTATTTTGGCTCCATGTAGTATCAATCCGCCGTATTCTTGTCCGGTACCGGGCAAATATCCGGGAACATCTACTAAGGTTACGATAGGAATGTTGAATGCATCACAGAAACGTATAAAACGGGCTCCTTTGCGTGAAGCATTAATGTCTAATACTCCTGCTAAATAAGCCGGTTGATTGGCAACAATACCCACGGTCATGCCTCCCATTCGGGCAAATCCTGTTACTATATTTTTAGCATATAAAGGAAGAACTTCTAAAAAATCTTGATTATCAATAATTGAAAGAACTACCTCTTTTATATCATAAGGTTTATTCGGACTATCGGGTATGATTTCATTTAATTTATTGTCTACTCTTTCGATGGGGTCTGTACAGTCATATTTAGGGGGTGCCTCCATATTGTTAGAAGGTAAGAAACTTAGGAGATGTTTAATCATCTCTATACCGTGAGTTTCATCATCAGCTACAAATTGAGCTACTCCTGATTTGGTCGAGTGTACGGAAGCGCCTCCAAGATCTTCGGTCGATACGGTTTCTCCGGTAACGGTTTTCACTACTTTAGGCCCCGTAACAAACATATAACTTGTGTTTTTTATCATCATGATAAAATCGGTCAAAGCGGGTGAATAAACGGCTCCACCTGCACAGGGTCCGAAAATAGCAGATATTTGTGGAATAACACCCGAAGCTAAAATATTGCGTTGGAATATTTCGGCATAACCGGCTAAACTGTTAACGCCTTCTTGAATACGGGCTCCACCGGAATCGTTAATCCCAACAACGGGAGCTCCCATCTTCATGGCTTGATCCAATACTTTGCATATCTTTGCCGCCTGGGTTTCGGATAATGAGCCACCAAATGTGGTAAAGTCTTGTGCATAAACAAACACCAATCGACCATTAACACTTCCGTAGCCGGTAACAACGCCGTCAGCAAGATAGGTTTCTTTTTCTAATCCGAAATTTACACAACGATGTGTTACAAACATATCAAATTCTTCAAAGCTTCCTTCATCGAGAAGTAGATTGATACGTTCGCGGGCAGTCATTTTTCCTTGCTGGTGTTGTTTCTCTATTCGTTTTTCACCACCACCGAGTTTTGCCTTTGCTCTTAGTTCCAGCAACTCGTTTATTTTATCTTGCATTGACATATTCTAATGATTTTTAGGATTAAAATATTTTTTTTTCTTATTTTTTCAGGTTTGGATTTTCACATAATTCGGTTAAAACGCCTCCGGTAGATTTAGGATGCAGAAAACCGATTTGCATGCCTTCGGCTCCTTTTCGTCCTTCTTTATCAATTAAGCGAATGTTTTCGGATAGTTCGGTTAACGACTCGTTAAGATTATCTACTGCATAAGCGATATGATGAAATCCCTCGCCTTTATTTTCAATGAATTTTCCGATAGGGCCTTCGGGATCGGTCGATTCCAATAATTCGATCTTCGTTTCGCCTACTTGAAAGAAAGCGGTTTTAACTTTTTGATCCGCTACTTCTTCAATAGCATAACATTTAATTCCTAACAAGTTTTCATAAAAAGGAATAGCACTTCCCAAACTCTTTACGGCTATACCTATATGTTCTATCTTTTTAACCTTCATTCTAAATTTAATTTATTATAATATCCTAGTTTGAGGTATATCTGATGAATTAACAAGAAAGAATAACCAATGTATCCCCTTCGTAAATGCCGTCACCTTTGGTGACATTAATACTTTTCACAATACCGTCTTTATCGGATTCGATGTTGTTTTCCATTTTCATGGCTTCGAGAAGAATAACTTTTTGTCCAGCTTTTACCGTATCACCTTCTCTAACTAAAATATCGAGCACAATACCCGGAAGAGGGGATTTAATAACATAATCGCTACCTCCGGCAGTTGGAGCAGGTGCCGTTTTCTTTTCAACAGGTTCACTTTGAGGCTTTTCTGTTGCAGGGGCCGGTGCGGGAGCTGCTGTTGTTTTAACAGGTTCTACTACGCGGGGTGAATTACCATTACTTGTTTCTACTTCTTCGATGGAAACATTATAATTTGTTCCGTTGATATTAATTCTGTATTCTTTCATGAATATTAATTATTTTATTTTGATTGGTGTTTTCTTGAAATTAAATGATTTTGCTGCCCAAGGCGATAAAGTGGGATTATGTTTTAAATAAAATCCGTTAGCTTCGACTTCATGTCCGCCTTGTTCGTTTTGTATATGCAAATGCAATGTGGTTGCAATGGCTAAAAGTTCCATTTCGTTAGGATTTTCATCTTTAGCTATTGTTACAAGCGGTTGAGAAAAGCTTTGATTTTCGGATGAAATTTCGTTAGATACCGTTTTTTTTGTTCTTTTTGAAATATATAGTAAAACAACGGCAAGTACTATAATACCTAAAATGATGGGGATATTCATATTTCCTTTGCTTCCGGTTTCTGCTTCCGTATCGGTAGTAACAGATAAGTTTGCAGTAGTTGAACCATTACAACTATCCGTAGTATGGTTTGTGATCCTTGATATCGATTCATCGTTTTGAAGTTGATTTTGTGCTTTTATTTGAATAGGAATGGTAAAAAGCAATAAAATAATAACCAAAAAATGTTTTCTCATTTTAAATAACAATTTGTAATTAAGAAAAATATAATTATATATTTTATATTCTTTAAAAACGCAAAGGTAATAAATTATTTAATATAAATGTGGTTTCGTTGAAGTAAAAATAAAAAATTAAACAAGACCTGCAAAACCCATAAAAGCAAGGGATAAGATGCCTGCCGTGATCAATGCGATAGGGGATCCTTTCATGGCTTTGGGGATGTTTGCCAATTCCATTTGTTCGCGTAAGCCTGCAAAAATAATTAAGGCTAATCCATATCCCAAAGCTGTGGCCATTGTAAAGACTAAACCTCCCACTAAATTATAATTCTGTTGTATAACCATAATAGCAACTCCCAATACAGCACAGTTGGTAGTAATTAAGGGTAAAAACACGCCTAAAGCTTGGTAAAGAGGGGGTGCAATTTTCTTTAGTATGATTTCAACCATTTGAACTAAAGCCGCTATCACTAAAATAAAAGAAATGGTTTGTAGAAATCCTAACCCAAATGGATTTAGTAAATATTCTTGTATGATAAAAGTCACAAAAGTGGCTAATGTCATGACGAAAACCACTGCTCCCGACATTCCTACGGCCGTACTAATTTTGTTGGATACACCCAAAAACGGACATATACCGAGAAATTGTGCTAAAACAATATTGTTGACTAAAATGGCTCCGATAATAATGATGATAAATTCCATATCTGTATTATTTTAAGCGGTTTTTTTTAAAGAGTTGATAATTCCGATGATAAGGCCTAAGGCAAGAAATGCTCCCGGTGCTAACACAAAAACCAATATGCCGTCGGTAGGGATAAGTTTTAATCCGAAGATAGAATAGGCTCCAAACAATTCTCGTGTTGCTCCCAATAATGTGAGTGCTAATGTAAATCCTAGTCCCATGCCTAAACCATCTATGAATGATGAAAACACATTGTTTTTAGAGGCAAATGCTTCTGCTCTGCCTAGTATGATACAGTTAACAACAATCAACGGTATAAATAATCCTAAACTGGCATATAACGACGGAACATATGCTTCCATAACCATTTGGACAATGGTAACTAAAGATGCAATGACTACAATAAATGCGGGAATACGCACTTTATCGGGAATTAATGTTTTAAGTAATGAAATGATTACGTTTGATAAACTTAATACAAACAGTGTGGCTAATCCCATTCCTAATCCATTGATTGCTGATGTTGTAACTCCCAAAGTTGGACACATTCCCAGCAACAACACAAAAACAGGGTTTTCTTTTATTAATCCTTTGGTGAAATTTTGTAATTGATTCATCTTTTCTTACCTTAATTATTTGTTATTTATCAACACAATTAGTGTTTGTTGTATCTGTT